>Ga0078972_1008936_pt1 | contig 20320 bp, 18 predicted proteins | sample YelNatPaOPGAMG01_FD_67568 | JGI IMG/M metagenome (GOLD analysis project Ga0078972, IMG submission 67568) | Hot spring thermophilic microbial communities from Obsidian Pool, Yellowstone National Park, USA - OP-RAMG-01 (SPADES assembly) (version 2) | ecosystem: Environmental > Aquatic > Thermal...
GAAATTCATAGAATACAAGGCAGAAGACTTGGGTAAAAGCGTTCTTTACATCGATCCTAAATACACCTCCCAGAAATGTTCAGTATGTGGCTATATTAACAAAAATAACAGGAAAGGCTCAGTATTCAAATGTAAAAATTGCGGTTTCGAACTCAATGCAGATTTGAATGCTTCCAGAAATATCGAAGTACTCGGTAAATCTGAGTACTTCAGGCTGATGTCAACCAGCCAATCGTTGCGGTTCGATGAATCCCCACTCATGGGTGGGGTAGAGACCAGCAACAAGCTCCGAAGCTTTAGCTAGGAGTAGTTGACAGCCACTTTGTGACCATAAATCATCTGTCATAAACAACATTCCGCTGTTTTCATAGCGGATAAAAGCAAGAAATATTTATCTCTATCATATTCTAACCTAGACAAAAGGCATGCTGGTAACATCACTAGGAAGCGGAAGCTCTGGAAATGCGACATTGATATGCAGTGAAAACAATTGCATCCTGATAGATCTGGGGCTCTCTTACAGGAAGACAGAGAATGCTCTCGAGTCCAAGGGATTCCAAATAAATAAGATAGACGCACTTTTCATCACGCATGGGCATTCAGACCACGCGTCAGGAGTTCATGCTTTCAGGAACAGAACTGGGATACCTGTTTACGGAACTTATGAAACTTCAGACATTTATGTGGAGCAGAGGGGAGGCTACGGGGGATACCAGGAAATGGGGGTAGAAATAGACAACTTCATAAAGGAAGGACAGGTGGAACAAATCGGGGACCTCACCATAGAGGCAGTCAGGGTTTCTCACGATGCAAGGCATCCAGTTGCGTATACGGTTCACGAGGAAAACAAGGGTGTTGCAGTTGTCACCGATCTCGGGGAATCAAATGTGCTTCTTGAAAGGAGGCTCAGAGAGTGCAACCTGGTTCTTCTGGAGGCAAACCATGATCTCTCCATGCTGGAGAATGGTCCTTACCCTGATCTGCTAAAGAAGAGGATAAAGGGACCTAGAGGGCATCTATCAAATCAGCAGACAGCAAGAATGCTCAGGAATACGGTGAGTGATGAAACCAGTATACTCCTTGCACATCTTTCAAGGATAAACAACACACCACAGGTAGCGATTCAGACAGTCCATGGCATACTCAGGGAAAGTGGTTTCAAGACGGAAAGGATAAGAGCGCTATCTCCCTATAATGATCCATTGGAGATAAGGATCTGAATGAAAGGAACGTTCTCTTTTGCGGAGATGCGGGCGATACAGAGTTACATTAAGAGATATGAGGGAGGTTTCATAGAAAAAAATTACTCGGGGGAAGAAGGCTATTCTTTCAAGCTAAGGAAATCAGGTATGGATTCAACTTACATTCATTTTGTCAATGGCAATTTTATCTTCCTCTCCCCTGAGAACAAAATTGGCGGAAAGAAGAATCTTCTTCCTATCGATAATATTCCAGTGGATGAGGTCAAGCAGGCAGGTACTGACAGAATACTTGAACTGAGGGGACCTAGGAGCCTGATAGTAGAGCTGATGGGGGGAGGTAATATCGCGATACTTCAGGATAGGAAGATACTTTTCACAGCCAAACCACTGAGGAGGAAAGGCAGAATACTGAGGGAAGGGGAAGATTACGAATATCCAGAATTCATAGACCTTGAATCCGAAGAATTTGACATGTATTCAAGGATAAAGGATTCTACCAGTGATCCAGTCAGAACTCTTGCCAGCCGGCTTGGGTTATCAAAATACGCAGATGAGATATTATGTGCCCTGAAAATTGAAATCAGGAATAACGATGAGTTGCTTGATCATCTTCCTGAGGTAAAGGAAATGGTATCGTCAATTCTCAAAGAAGCAAGCAATGGAGAGCTATATATCTATGAAGATGAATTCTATGTCTGGAAAAGTTTCTGCAATCGAGGAGAGCCGCAAAGGGTCAAGATAATTGATGGATTGCAGATTATATATGAGGAAAGCAAAACAATTGGAAAGAGCAGAAATGAAGCAATTATGAGGAATGTCGCTGAAATGCAGGAGGAGGCAGAGAAATACCGGAGGATAGGAGAGTTCATAATGAGCAATCTTGAAGAGGTCGACAACATTCTCAAAAATGCCAAAACGGGAAAGAATGGGATCGAAGTAGATTACGAGAAGGAAACTGTAACAATGAGAGCTTCAGACCTAGTTTTTCCCATAAAATTGAGCATGTCCCCGGGAGAAAATGCAGATAATTACTTCAAGATGAGCAAGAGGATCAGGGATAGGTTATCAAGGGTGAAGATGGAACCTATCAAAAACACCAGGGTACAAAAGAAGGAAACAAGAAGGGTGTTCACAAATTACAGATGGTTCATAAACAGCGATGGAAATCTGGTCTTGGCAGGCAGGGATGCAAGTTCTAATGATTCCGTTGTGAAGAAATATCTTGACGAGAAGGATCTCTACTTCCATGCAGACATACATGGTGCACCCTCCGTTGTCATGAAAGTTAAGAATCCGCCATCAGACCTGGGAATAGAGGAGACAGCATCGTTTGCGTGGTGTATGTCAAGGGCATGGAGTGCAAGGTTTGGAAACGGGGCCGTCTACTATGTTACGAAGAGCCAGGTAAGCAAGACACCAGAGTCAGGTGAGTATCTTGCAAGGGGTGCGTGGATAGTGAGAGGAAAGAAAAATTTCATAACTCACCTTAATCTGGAAATTGCAATAGGGATTCAGTTATATGAGAATAGGGAATATGTAGTCTCTGCTCCTCCCTCATCAATAAAGGGAAGGAAGGTCACCATAATCCCAGGTGAAGGGAAGGAGGAAATAGTAAACGAAATATCAGATTATCTTGGTGTTGAAAAAGATTCAATATATCCTGTTCTCCCTCCGGGTGGGTGGGAGATAAAGGAGAAGATAGAATCCTAATACTTCCATAATTTTTTGGTTGCAAGTATAGATAAGGCAAGGATTAGGCATGTGATTCCGATTATGGCCCAGAGGAAAACAGGTTCCCCGAATAGGTAGGCAAGCATTGCCTCGTAAAGTAGAGGTGAAAACGGGCTGAGAAAGTTATTCATCAGGGAGTAGCCGCCATAATATTCCCCTCTTCTGTCAGGAGGGGCTATCTTCCCTATTATTGAATTTGAAGCTGGAGAGATCACATTCTCCCCTATAGTCAAGATAATTATGTCAATTAGCAGCAATACTTGGTTCCTTGTCAGACCGAACACGGCAAAAGTTACGGCATAAATGCCCAGCCCGATCGCTATCCTTGTCATCTCATCTATCCGGTAAAATACCCTGTTAACCGGTAACTGGAGGATGACTACAGCGAGGCCATTGGTTGCAAAAAGAATTCCTATTACGCTGTAATGAATGAGGTCCACTCTGGAAAGAAATTGAGGGAGGATGTAAGCCCACGGGCCAACTGAGAACCATGCAAGGGAAATGAGCAATGACACTATGATAAACCTCTTGTCATTCTTTGGAAACGACAGGAGGTTTTTCCCTGCCTGACGCGGTCCCTCGTTATAATTTATGTATCTGAAGTATAGGAAAAATCCTGCTATCTCCGATATCATAGGGATCATAGGTAGTATGGAGTAGTTATAAGACACTGCAAATCCTGCTATGGCAGGACCAAGGGAGAAACCTATATTTGCACCGATTCTTGTCATGCTGAATGCATCTATTCTCTCTATCTCGTCTGTGGAGTCCGTGACAATAACGCTATCGACTATGGACTGTAGAACTGCAATGGGTGCAAACAGGACGAATGGACCTGTTACAAAGAAGTCAGAGAGTGAAAATCTTATTCCCAGAAACATCACAAGGAATATGGCAGCAAGAATCGGAGATACTGTTAGGGCTATTTTTCTACGTCCTACCTTGTCCACAAGGTTTCCACCAAAGATACTTACCGGTATAGAGGCCAATGCAGATAGGAGAAATAATACGCCAATCTCTATGTAACTGGCATCCTTTTCTGCCAGGAGATAGAGCGGAATGAACACCCACACTCCGGATCTTCCCATGAGGCGCAGAAGCTCAGCTAGTGATACTGTCTGTATTAGCTTATTCTCTATTACTTTCTCTGAGATTGGGAGTCTCATAGGGTAAACTCAGTTATTGCTTTGATGATAAAAGGTTGACTAATACTGTTATTTCCGGAAAATCTGTTAGCTGGGAAATAAAAAATAAATGAAAGTGAAAAAAAGAAATTACCTTTTTCCATCCGGTTCAACCGGAAGTTTGGGGGCTTTTTTATCTAATCCAGATAGGCTCTTCGACATAGTTTCGAATCCCTTGAGCTGCCAGATAACTGTCATGGATAGAGATAGTATGAAAATGACCATGACAAAGGCTGCCGCCTCGCTGAATGGCAGTGTGAAGTATGTAAGCGCTCCAGTTATTATTCCTGCACTGACCCAGACGGTGAACCTAACAACCGACACGTAAGTTCCCCTCTTTTCGGTAGGGAAGAGTTCAGGTTCCAGCATTCCCCTTGCAGCCCAAGTAAGCTCACCTGGAAGGAATAGAAGAGTCATGATTATTAACAGAAGTAGACCAGTGCTGCTTCTTGTTAGAGCTTCAAATCCCCAAAGGAGTCCCCAGAGGGCAACCAATATGCCATAGGAGAAAATTGTGAATGATTTCCTGCTTATCCTTTCAACAAAGAGGAGACCGAATACTATTCCGACAACAGTCATTGTCAGCCCACCAATGACAGGTATCATTGTTGCAAGACTGTATGAGAAGTATGTGTATCCAACCCCATAAGAGAAATAAACGAATGCAACATCTTGTGCCATCCCTATTATGATCAGAATCAGGAATCTCATACGGATGCTGATGTTTGGCCTGACTGGCTCTGCACTGCCGTCCTGTTCCTGCCAGGCGTCCTCGACATCTATTTTCGCATTTCCCTTGACAGCGTTCCACGGGAGCGACTCTTTGACAAGTCTCCAGGATATTAAAAGGGCTATCAACGGTGCAATAAACAGCAGTGCGATTGCTGTCTCTCCTTCAAATGCAGAAACGTTCAGCAGCAGCGGTATGAATGTAATTGCCACTCCAATGTTTCCAAAATTCTGGACAATCACTAGGGCCTTTCCTCGCCATTTCGCAGGTACAGCTTCAACAATCATGGAAAGAACTGGTGTTTCGAGCCCTATTGCGGCCATCCCTATTAAGATGAATGAAATTATTATTGCTACAAGGAATTTTATCCAGAGGACATATATCACTATCCCCATCAGAATAAGGGCAGCAGTTATCATGAAGGAGCTTCTCCTGCCGATGCTGTCCGCAAGGGAACCAGAAAGTAGAGCTCCGACCCCTCCAGCAATATATGGGAGGCTGTAACCCAGAAATGCATATTTATGTGGAATTATCCCACCAATTGCTGAAACCGGCCCGTAACTCTCTGCCACTCCGTAAACTAGCATTCCCATTGCAAGTGCTATGAAAACTGCCCAAGGAAAGCTGCTTTTCCCTGCTCTGTTAGTATCCTTTTTATTAGAAACAGGCACAGATGGTTCAGCTGCCGCTCCAGAACCGTTTTCGTTACTCATTTGAACCATTAATTTAATGTATTACTCTGGTTATAAATATTTTTCATGTAACAAAGGCGATTATAATTTATCGGCTAAATGATCTACCCTTTCACACATTTATTTATTCAATAATATTTACAGCTAACATTCAAATTTTTGAAACAACACCTGACTCTAAAACGCATATATTTAATTCAGGTAATTGTTAGGGTGTCAGGCATGAGCAAGGCTGTTGAAATTTCAAATTTCTACTGGAGGTTTCCCACATTCACGGGGATAAAGAAGGAATATTCCCTGAGAAATATCAATCTCGACATCAACCGGGGAGAATTATTTGGCATTACGGGATCTACTGGCTCGGGCAAGACTACCCTTTGCTATGTTATCGCCGGACTTATTCCTCATCAGTTGAAAATACCAGAGAATCAGGAGGAAGATCACTTCAGGGGAAAGGTCAGCATTCTCGGTGAAACAATTGCGGAACTCTCCGAATCTGGAAATAAGAAGATCATTAAGGTGAAAAACATAGAACCAGGCAAGATTGGACTTGTAAGGCAGGATCCAGAAACACAGTTAGAGGATTTGACAGTGATAGAGGAACTAGAGATATCTCTCAAGAAACTCGGTCTATCTGAGGAAGAAATAAGAGGAAGGATAAAGGATGCACTTGAAATAGTTCGGATGGACCAGGTTCTGGAAAATCCAGGAAAAGTCCATCCATCTGAGCTTTCAAGCGGCGAAAAGCAGAGGCTAGAGATAGCACGTTTTTTGGCATTGAAACCTGACATTCTGATACTTGATGAACCCATGTCCGACCTTGATCCGGTTGGCAAGTCAGAAATGATAGATGCAATCAACGAAATGAAAACTAAAAGTAAAATTACCATAATCATGGTGGAGCAGGACCCTGAAATTCTGACAAGATTAGTCGATAGACTCGCTGTAATGCATAGGGGAGAAATAGTAGCCGTGGACAAACCCGAGAACATATACTCAAGGAGTGAGATTAAAAAAATCCTGGAAATTCCGGAACTGATGGAACTCATAGGTCCTACAGGAGAGATGGATAATCGTTTTGTAGCTGAAAAGGTCAAGAATTTTAGAGTTACCAGGGCAGAAAAGGAGAAGGGAAAGGAAATACTTGTTATAAATAATCTTAATTTCTCCTATGAGGATGGAACTAAAGCCATCAACAACCTGACATTAAAAATTTTTGCAGGCGAATTCGTATCACTGATAGGCCAAAATGGGTCAGGGAAGAGTACACTTTCAAAGATAATTTCCGGGAATCTGACAGGATGGTCGGGGGAAATAAAGTTGGACGGTGAAGACATCAGATATGCCAGGTCGAGAAATAACTTCAGGAGGCGAGTAGGGTATGTATTCCAGAATCCTGACCAGCAAGTTCTTAACGGTACTGTGAAGGACGAAATGTACTCAAGCCTTCTTAAAACGCACTTTTCTCATGCTGACTATGAACATCTAATGACGGAAGTTCTAAAGAGAGTATATCTCTTCGACAAAATTAATGAAAACATAAACTCACTCAGCAGGGGGGAGAAGCGCAGGTTGGCCCTTGCCAGTGTTCTGATAATGGAACCTGAATTGTTGATCATTGATGAACCGGCAGCGGGGCAGGATTATAGAATGTCTTCCGAAATAATGGACATGTTATCTGAACTTAATAATGATGGAGTTACTGTCATAATCATTACCCATGACATGAGACTTGTCGCCGAGTACACAAGAAGGGGAATAGTAATGAAGGATGGAAGCATAATTTTCGATGGAACTCCAGAAGAACTGTTTCAGAATGATAGAATAATGGAAGAATCATCGCTTGCTCCACCGCAGCTTGTCAGGATTTCAAGAAAATTGAAGGACTCAGGAATATTGAACGACATTCTTTTAAATGCGAAGGAATGGCTTGATCTATTCAGATTTGAGAGCGAAAAGAAGAATTATGTAGCTCTAAAGTTCGAAGATTTGAAAAAGTACGCAAATGAACTTTCTGCGAAAATACTTAACAAATTTGGGAGACCGGAAAGCATAGTTTACATAGAGAGAGGAGGAATGGTAATAGGAAGGTTGCTGAGCGACTATCTCTCTGTCAGGGAGCTGTATCCTCTGAAAGCAAGTTATTATACGGACGATGGCATCCCTATGACTCACGTTCATATAGGTGGGTTTGAGCGCTCGCTACTTGATCGCGAAGGCTACATTCTTCTTGTGGATGATATTGCAGATACTGGTAAAACTCTGGAAGCTGCCCTTCGTGTATTGAGGGAGAAAACTACGAGGAGAATAGTGACTGCGACAGTAGCATACAAGCCGCAATCCGTCATCAAGCCAGATGTTCATGTGTATACCGTCGACAATGACACCTGGATTGTGTTTGATTACGAGGAAATCGAGACAATATCAAGGTTCATTAGAAAAAATAATGAAGAAGGCCTGACCTTTATGGAGAAAAATTTTGGCTTCAGAAGGAATAGGTGAAATATAAAAATACAAATTATGATTAAGGTGTATGACAGAACTGAAAGGAATAATAACCCCAACTATAACTCCCATGGTCAAGGACAACGTTGATTACGACGCTATTGACTCTCTTCTAGATTTTCTAGCGAAGATAGGAGTAAATGGAATATTTCCTATGGGATCCACGGGTGTTTTCCCAATCGTCTCCGTGGAACTTCAGGTAAAGATACTTGAATACTTCATGGACAAGAAAAAAGAGGGGATGTACTTCCTCGCTGGTGTTGGAAGGAACTCTCTGGATGAGACACTTACAATGGCCTCATATGCAAAGGAACTTGGAGCGGATGGACTTTCAATAGTCACTCCATACTATGTCAGAATGTCACAGGATTCATTGTATGACTACTATGAAAGATTGCTGAAGGAGATAGACATTCCGATTCTAATATACAACATACCGCAAAATACAAACAACAATATTGCCCCCGAGACAGTCTACAGGTTAAAGAGCCAGTTCAGTCATCTTGTGGGAATTAAGGATAGCAGTGGAAATTTCTCTACATTCAGTTCATTCATTGACATGCTGGGCAAAGATTTCAGAATACTTCAAGGGCAGGATGACCTTCTCCTCCCGTCCCTTATGATGGGTGCATCAGGCGGCATTTGTGGCACTTCTAACTTTGTAGATCTATCAGTGATGGTTTATAAGGAGTTCACAAACTCAAACACAGAGAAAGCGAGAAAGATACAGTCAGTTCTAACGGAACTCAAGAGATATGTCAATACATTTGATTTCCCTCAGGCTTATATTGCGGAATTCATAGAAAGAATATTCAAAAGGGAAACTAGCAGTGTATTCCCTCTGAGGGACTATCCGCCAGAAATTAGGAAAAGCATAGCAGAAAAGACAGACCAGATATTGAAAAAGTTAGGAACATAATCTATAAGTTTGAGGTCAGGTTTTTCGGTTATGGAATCATATGGCCAATCGAACAGAGTCGAGGATCTGAGAACACTTAACTGCGGGGAGCCGTATATATACATAAAAGGAGCAATAAGACTGGCAGGAAGGGAACTGAAAAGTGGAGAGACATTGACCCTTATTGTCCCCAAGGAAAAGTGGACACTTCAGGATGAGACGTTCAATGGTCTGCTTGAAACAAACGGATTTGAAGTGATCGAAAGCAAACAGGACCTAAACATAGTATTCAAGCTGAGGAAGTTGTAGAGATGAGATGCTTTCTTTTCATGATTAGTTTCACAGTCACCGACAGGTCCACAATATGCATTCTTGAAGAAAATATAATTCCAGCGGTTGGTGAATTCATAAACATTGATCCAGGGGATAGATGGATGGTCGAAGACCTTATATCCAAGTACGCAAGGAAGGAGACAATAACAAAAGATGATGTGACAGTGGGATATGTGTTGATCTCCATTCCGGAGAAGACGCTCGAACTAAGTCTTGCTTCAGACGACGGAAAAGAAATAAGAAATGCCCTCAAGGAAATAGCGGTAAAGCATGAATTCAAGTTTGAGGTTTGAAGAATGTCAGTAGGTCACCGAAGGAATTAGCTACAAGGAAATGCCCGCTGCTATCAAGTTCGTTTGCTTTCCCGAGTCCGAAGCTGACCCAAACTGCCCCTATGCCTGAATCCAGAGCGCTTTTTACATCTGAGGCCCTATCGCCTATGTAAAAAATCTTGTTTCTTTCCCTCTTTGACTTATCTACAATCATTTCTATCCCTTCATTCTTGTTCATTATAGGCTCGTCTCCGCAGACAACATAACTGAAATTTATCCCGGGGAAAAATTCGGCCAATATCCTGAGGGTTTGAACCCTGTTCTTCAAAGTGAGGATAGCAAGGTCATTGCTCTCCTGCAACTTCTTTAAAACCCTGAAAGAATCAGGCTTAGGAACTGTATCCAACGTCAATGAGCTTAATACGCAATCGTTGTAATGATCCATGATCCCCGGGATGTCTTTCTTGTCGACTCCATTTTTCTCCAGGATTTCCATCAACTTCAGCACCCCGATATTTTCCTTTATACGTTTCATTTCCAGTACATATCCGTATTTCCTGGCAGAATCAATCATGCATCTTATTATCGTCCTTTCTGAATCTAAGAGTGTTCCATCCACATCAAATATTAACAGATATTGCATAAAGTGGAATTATTTCATCACGTAAAAGGTTAATTTTATCTGGAACAAATACCGATAGCTTAATTAAGTATATTTTAATAACCTACTAAGGTGGAAGAAATGCCATTGCTGAAAGATAAAGACAAGAAGTATCTCCAGGATGAATTTGCAAAGAACCTAAAGGAAGAAGCGAAACTCTACATTTTCACTTCTGAAGACGACTGCCAGTATTGTTCCCAGACAGTCCAGATTGCCCAGGAACTGGCAGAGACTTCAGAATTGATAAAGGTCGAGGTATTGGATATTAATTCCGATAGAGCAAAGGAGTGGGGAATAGATAAGGCGCCCACGACCGTCGTTACAACGAATAGCTCAAAGGAAAATCCAAGAATAAAATATATTGGAATTCCAATGGGTTATGAATTTTCATCTCTAATCGAGGATATAAAGAGAGTTTCCAGGAATGATCCAGAACTTGATCCTGGAGTGGCTAAGAAACTAAGTGAGGTCGATGTACCATTGAAAATACAGGTATTCGTAACCCCAACCTGCCCATACTGCCCAAAGGCCGTAGGAGTTGCACACAAGTTTGCGTTAGCTAACAAAAACATAAGCGGCGAGATGATTGAGGCAACAGAATTCCCTGCTTGGGCTGATGAATTCGGAGTCTCTTCTGTACCACACATTGTCATAAATGGGGACGTTCAGTTTGTTGGGGCCTATCCCGAGGAAAATTTCGTTGATTATGTATTAGAGGCATATAAGAAAAAATCAGATGTATCTTCTTGAAAAGGGTACAGCAAATTTTTTAATTCTCCCTTGCATGGAGAGCGGGGGCCGTAGCTTAGCCCGGTAGAGCGCCTGGCTCATAACCAGGTGGTCGTCGGTTCAAACCCGATCGGCCCCACTGATTTCTGTAATAGGCTGAGAATTCGTGCACATTTTTTGTCGTAAATAATACATCCTATTTTTTTTAGATTCAACATCCCTGAATTAAGAGAATTCTTGAAGGGGAGAAGTTGATTTGTTTTAAGGTGTGATCTCTATCGCTCAGTAGGGCGAAATATCCCTTATAACAAAGACCAAGACATCCGGGGATAATGGTAAAAAAAGTGTGTACTGTTTCCTGGCATAGAATGCTGGCACCCAGTTGTTCGATATCATAAAGTATCTTCAGGAAATCTCTACGAAATGAGAATAGAAGTGGTAGTCCGGCCGGGATTGAGACATATAGAGGAAAAAGAAGGGAGAATATTAGTATACACAACAGAGCCAAAAGAGAGAAACAAGGCAAATATTGATGTGACAAAGCAGATTGCAAAGTATTTCTCTGTAAGTTCAGGAGAGGTGAGAATCATTTCAGGCCAGTCATCTAGACGTAAGGTGTTCGAAATAGGTGACAGATAATTTTCATCACGTCCTTTGAAATATGAATATGTACTCATGCTTGAAAAGGTAATAGCCATCCTTGAGAGCCCTGTATCTCCACAATTCACCCTGGTTCCTTTTTCCCCTAGTTTGGTCGAAATTCTTAACGATTATACTCCTGAGAATAAATCCCATTTTCATAATTTCCTGCATAGAGAGAAAGCCAAGTGGTATCCATTTCCCCTCCTCATACTTGTCTCCTATTACCAGTGCCATGTATCTGCCATCTTCCAGAACTTTTGCAGCATTTCCCACTACATTCGAAAGAGCATCAACAAATTCAGTGGGGTCAGAGAGGTTTGAGAGATCATTGCTTTCATTGGAAAATTTTATGATGTCCGAGTATGGGGGATGAAGTATCAAGAGCTGAACTGAATCTATCCCGTTCTGATCAAGCAACGATCTGAAATTCAAACGGGAACTATCTCCGCATTTCAAAATTGCCCTGGTACCATGTTGCCCTTTCACTTCGGAAATTTGTTCCCTGGCCTTTGCAACAGTCAGAGGGTTTATTTCAACACCCAGTGCATTTCTTTCCAGCATCTGTGCCTCTATGAGTGTTGTTCCACTTCCTGCAAAGGGATCAAGGACCCACTCTCCCTTCTTTGTGTACCTGAGGATCAACTGATGCGGGATTTGTGGAACAAAATTACCCCAGTACCATCCCAGGTGTGAGCCTGATCTGTCCCTCTTTTTGAATAACCAGAGGCTATCGGTCTCTATCTCCTTGTACTCCTTCCATCTGTTAAGGTTGATATCATTTATGCCATTCGTCTTCGGCTCGGTTAGCGACTTTAAAAGCCCCTTTGCATAATATTTTGCCCTTTCCATCGTCAGCGATTCCTCTATCTTGACGAGTCCATCGGACACGTATTCCAGATCAGAGGTGGTGACACTTTCAATCTTTGTGCTGTTGTTTCTGCCATTTTTCCCTATTCTCGCCGAAGCGATAGCATCTCTCAGCTGTTCTGTTTTATCCCTGACCTCTCTTATTGATTTGCTCTCAAGAATTTCTTTCAACGGTACAATTAGAAGAGAAATTGCCCGATTTTCTGGGTTTTCTGTCGATGCACCTTTCAGTTTGGCTGGTGAGTTCTGACTTGATCTGACCGGCATTTATATAATATTAACAACATCTATATTAACATTCAATTATGTCCACTCCTGTATCAGGAGAGAAGGGTCAGATAGGTCTGAATAATGAAAGTGATCTCCTTACTGCCATTAAGATAAAGGTAGATGCTCTTGCTTTTCCATTAATAATCAGTTTGCCAGTTTTTCAGAATATATACCCAAGGAAGAATCCGAGAAAAGTCGAAATTATCCAGGTGGCTATTATCAGTAAGAAGGGTCTCATATTTATCACCTTGAATTTATACGAAAGTCCGCTCCCAACAACACTGGCGGACAGAGTTTGGCTGTTTGAGAGGGGGACACCCAGTATCGTTGCAACCTCTACCAATATTGCACTGCTCAACAGTGAAACAGTTGCGCTTGAATAACGCATGCTGTACATCTCCTCACCTACCCGCCTGATTACCCCTCTGCTCAAGAAAATGGAACCTATAACAATCCCAGCTATCATAACCAGGAGGATACCATAGCCTCCTCCAAGAAGGTTCAGAATGAATCCGAGGGTGTTGGCCCCCAGGGTGAATGAAGTGAAAAAGGATGCAACGACAAGTAGTGCTTTCATGGAGGTTGCAGTCTTCCATATGTCCTTTGGTAATTTTCTTATCAGAACAATATTTGAAAAATATGAAATTACTATGGACAGCAATGGAGAAATTATCCACATTATCATTATTAGCAGCAGCAAACCCTCGTCCGGGATCTTTCCAAGATGAATTGATATGCCAATGACGGAGCCAACAAGAACCATCGTGAGCGACAGGGGGGACCTCAGTAATGTTGCCAGTATGAATGCTATTATTGATATGAAAATTGCAATCGATATGTAGTAATAAGAATGAGGGAGGAGAGCAGTTGCGGCGTACTTCAAGCTCTCCCCCTCAAGGACAAGTCCTGAAATATAACCTATTATACCTATCAGTAATCCTGTCCACCGCTTTATTATCTTGGCTCCAACGACCGTCCCTACAGAAACTGATAGGTTATTTCCAGAGACCAAAACCGTCAGTATTCCACCAAGCAAGATTGCTATAAAAAAAAGTTGCATTTTATCCGGTCAGTGATTCGTATATGGACAGAATAAGATCTGCTGCGTCCTCACAATCATCAACCATGTCGTCAATTTTATGTACCATGCTTGTGATGTGATTGAAAACTATGTAATTCATTCTGTCCGCATCCCTGTAAGTTTCATCTAGGACTGAATCTTTCATATCATCCACAGCCTCTTCTATGATCTCTATCTTCTTCTTGAATTCATTTACTTTATTGATATCCGATTCAGATAGCATTCCCTTGACGCAGGCGATTGCATCCTTTCCCGATCCAAGCATGTGCACAAACGTCTGATATGGGTTCTTGAGGACTGAAACTACACTTCCGTTGCTCTGCAGATAATCCAGGTTCATCCTCTTTATCTCCCTGCTCAGGTAGTATGATCTGTCTATCACATCATCCAGTCTGTTTATCAGGAACAGCAGATTATCAATTAAGCTTGGGTTGATTGCTCCCCTGGTGATCAGAACACTGAAATTTTCTGATAGGTCATCTCCCTCCTTCTCCTTCATTTTCACCTTTTCGTTCAGGATATCCATCGCTCTGGGATCGCTCTGCAACATCTGTATGAGGAAATCCGCAACCTCGATTGCAAGATCGGGATATACAGTGAGTTTGTTAAGAAGATTTTTTTCTCCGACACTAGTGAATCTCTTGAAAAACGAAGGCTTTTCCATTAATAATCATTAATGCGAGGTATATTAGGATTTTCAGTGTGGAACTTTTTCTACTGAACTTATCATTCCTCAAGATTATATACTATTGTTTTCGTGTTAGTGAATTCCTCTACACTATACCCTATACCCTCTCTTCCCAAACCGCTCTGTTTGACACCTCCGAACGGGAAAAAACCTATTCCATGAGAAGGGAAGCCATTAACAGTGACTTCCCCTGACTCTATTTTCTTTGCCACCCTCCAGGCAATGTTTATGTCGTCAGTGAAAACTGAATTGTCAAGTCCATATTCTGATCTGTTCGTAATTTCGACAGCTTCCTCCTCATTTTGAAAAGTGTAGATTGGTATTACTGGTCCAAAAGTCTCCTCCCACATTATTTTTGATTCGAGGGGGACATTGCACAGTACCGTCGGTTCATAGTAGTTTTCTCTAGATTTACCTCCTGTGCATATTTTTGCTCCTTTCTGTACCGCATCTTTGACGAGAGCCGAAACTCTCTCCACTGCCTTTCTATCTATAAGAGGTCCGGAAGATACTCCTTCTTCAAACGGGTTCCCAATCTTCATATTCTTTACAATTTCAGTGATTTCTGAAGTGAGTTTTGGCGCTAAGTCTTTATGAACTAAAACCCTGTTTATTGCATCGCATCTCTGCCCGGAAAGTTTAAGCGATCCATCAACTATGTCCTTAGCCACCTTTTTCAAATTGCCGATAGGTGGAAGAACAATAGCCGAAGCCTTTCCTCCCAGTTCAAGATGTATTTTCTTCACACCTGATATCTTTGTTAATTCAAGTCCAGTTTCAGTGCTTCCGGTGAATGTTATCATGTCAACAAAATTAGATGTAGACAGATAACTCGCAATAATCCCAGGCGCAATGATAGTTGACAGCGCTCCCTTAGGAAGTCCTGCATCATCAAGAATTTTTGCCATCAATAGTGGCGCAAGAGGAACCGCAGAAGGAGGTTTCAAAAGCACAGCGTTTCCAGCAACCAGTGCAGGAATGACCTTTGTGTATGAGATGAATAATGGGTAGTTGAATGGAGAAATCGCCAGTACAACCCCGACGGGTTCTCTAACTACAATGGCTATCCTTCCTTTATTATGTTTTGACCACTCTCCTGGTACGAAGTCACCAAGTATGGTCCTTGCATCGCTCTTCACATTTTTAATCCTGTCAAGAGTGGAGTCTACCTCCCCTATTGCGTCTTTTCTTGTCTTTCCCACATTGAGGATGAGAGCATTTATCACAGACTCCTTTCTTTCATCAAGCAAAGTTGCAGCTTTCTCAAGTATCTCTATTCTCGAAAATCCGGGAAGGTCCTTCATGGCTCTCTTGGCGCTGACAGCTTTGTCCAGAGATTCATCAGCCATCTGGACGTCCATTTTGGAAACTCTTGCAATTATCTCATTGTTTATGGGCGAACGTACATCAATATAAGCATTAGCCATGACCCACCTTCCGCCAACGAGTATCTTGAAATGTGGAATACCGTTATTCATTTCAATTATGTCATTGAAGTGTTCCAGCTTATCCAATTTCAATATTTCACTTATCATTCTCTTACCGGATCGCATATTGACATTGATTTATTAAATTCTTTCGAGCTGCTTATATCAATGGAATTGACAAGTGTTAAATAGAGCTCATAGATATTATCGATTGGTGGTAATTCTGAAAACAGGAAGTAAAGTTGCCATTGTGGTAATAATCGTTGTCATTGTGGTTGTGGCTGTGCTTGGTGTTGATCTATATGTACATCCATCGAGCACGTCTAAAGGAGAGGTCGTTGTCTATGCTGACTATGGTCCTACACTGGCTCAGAAATATTTCGATGCATTCACAAATGATACGGGAATAAAGGTCGTACCAGTTTACGGGTCCATGGGCGACTTGGTAGGGAAGCTTGTTGCATCGAAGGGAAGTGAAACGGCGGATGTTCTGTTTGGAGGAGCCCCATCAGCATATATCACTGCTGCAACACAGGGAGTATTTCAGTCATACACACCTCCAAGCATAGCTAATCAGAGCGCATATATAGGAAACCACGTGCTCTGGAGAGATCCAAACTGGCTTTGGTATCCGTTTACGTACGCAGCCTTGGGAATATCAGTGAACACAAAGTTGATCAGCAACTCTTCTGTCCCCACAAGCTGGTATCAGCTCAGCCAGCCTCAATACAAAGGGGAAATAGTCATGGAAAATCCGACTACATCCACTACGACAGGCCTTGGATTCTTCTCACTTGTAGCCCAGTGGTATATGGAGAAGTACGGTAACACGACTGGATGGACAATGTTTAAATCATACGTGCATGGAGTCCTAAATAATTCTGTTGTGCCGTATCAATCTGATGATGAAAATGCGGAGGTCGCAGTAGGAACTGGAACTGGAGGCATCACAATAGACTGGACATATATTCCGACCGAGTATGCAACACAGAATGGTTATCCACTTGTCCCTCATCTTATGAACAACACAATTCTTGGACCCACTGCTATGGCACTCGTTAATGGCGCACCGCATCAATCCAATGCACAGGCATTCATCAACTGGGTGCTCTCGAAACAGGGGCAGACAGAAATAGGGATAGTCTTTGATAAACCCCCGATAATTCCAGGAGTGCCGATACCTGCAGGATCATTCAGTATTTCCCAGATCGAGCCAATCGCTTTCCCGTACAATCAGACTTGGACTGCGGACAATGCCAATAACATAACAGCAGTATTCAACGAATACGCCTCATCATAAAAGCGGAATCATGAATGTCAAAAAAGGATTTATTAACATTTTATTTTATTTATTTCTGATTTTCTTCATAGTCCTACCCTTAATCAGTTTTATATTGACAAGTTTTTACAAATTACCTATATCAATTTTTGATTTCTCTGCCATTAGGAATATTATCGGGACCTTTTCCTTCTCCAATTATAAACTATTCTTCTCCAACAGTTATTATATGAAATCGCTTGAGGATACCCTAATACTCGGAATTGCGGTTACAGCAGTTTCTCTTGCAATATCTCTACCTGTTTCCTACGGGCTATCCAGGACGACAATGAAGGGGAAGCAGGTCATAAGGTCGTTACTGATGATGGGAATAGGAATACCAGGGTTCATTCTCACGTATGACTTCATAATTCTTTCCACAGATTTCAGGCATCTGCCATTCAACATATACTCTTTTGAAGGTCTGCTGATAGTAATGTCCCTTACTTCCGTGCCATTCATGGTCATGTATGGCACACTCGCACTTGGAAATCTTGACCAGAGGCTCATAGAATCTGCGAGGGCAAACGGAGTATCTGAAGCGAAGATATTTTACAAAATTATTCTTCCCCTCGTTTTTCCAGGCTTCGCGGCCGGGATGATAATAGTTTTCCTTCTTGCCACGGGCTCTCTATCCATACCGTTACTTTTGGCTCCAACGAATTTTCCCATTATTACTGCTCTTGCGTATACTCAGCTTTTCTCATTTTTCAAGTGGGGGCTTGCATCAGCAATGTTGGTACTTTTGCTTCTCGTAAACATATTCGCAATTATCATTTACATGGTAGCTATTAGGCGGTCAAGCTCAACAGTGACAGGAAAGGGATTCAGAATTAAATACAACGACAACAAAGCAGTTGTAATAATACTGACACTCTACTCTGCAGTTGTTGCAGTTCTTCCCATAATTGAGATAGTGATCCTAGGATTGAGTGCCTTCTCATACAGATGGATAGGAACAATCACACCAACTTCATACACTATTCATAATTTTGGAAACGCATTTGCAATCTATCCGTTCTCTATCTGGTCAACAATAATAACATGCCTGCTGGCGGGGCTTATTGCAGTCGCTATTTCCTTGGTATCTACGTACGGAACGAGGACTGGAATTATTTACGGAAGAAGGGTAATCGATTTCATGGCAATGGTTATATTTGCGCTGTCAAACGTCATGGTGGGAATAAGCTATCTTGCTCTTTATAGTAATAGCGTTACCGGTATCATAGTCTCTGACCTACCTGTGGCGATGATAATGGGGTATGTTTTTGCGAGGCTGGGATACTCGATTAGATCAGTAGGTATCTCCCTAGACTCGGTCTCAAACTCTTTATTTGAAGCAGGTAAAATTATGTTGAAGGGCCGTTTTTCCAATCTGTTGTACGTAATATTGCCTCTGGCGCTCCCAGGAATTATTGAAGGATTCCTTCTCGTGTTTGTCAGATCTTCAATAGACTATGCCTCTACAATTCTGCTCGCTCCCCTCAACTGGTCAACTCTCTCACTCGCATCATTTAGTTTCATTTCTACAGGTGAGCTTTCATTGGGAGCAGCTCTTGCATTCATCATAATAATGATAACATTACCTATTACTTCGTATCTCTACGTAATCAGGGGGAGGTCATTCAGGGAAGTTGTATAAACTGATTGAGATTCGTTAGAACTGATTGGGGTTGGGTGGGAGATGCATTACTTCTCTTTCAGAAATAACATTGCCTTATCCGGGTCTACGTTTATAATAACTTCTTCTCCTGTTTCTCTATTTTCCTTGTTATCTTTTATTGTGAGAATTGTTCCTTCGGAAAGTTCTACCGCTGAAAGTGACTCCCCCTTGGAAAACCTCTTTGCAATGAATTTGCCCTTGACGTAACTTTCACTGCTGTCGTTAGAGGCTATAGACAGCGAATTTACTCTTATTATGACTTCCACGTTGCTTCCCTTTACCATATTGTCCATCATCTTGCCCTTAACCATTATTTCCTTCCCGACACTGACGTATCCATATCCATTATCAGCACCGGATAGTTCACCTTCAACAACGAAATTTTCCCCCAAGAATTTGGCGGTATTGTATGACGTTGGCTTATAGTACAGTTCATCCGGGAAACCTATCTGCTCTATCTTCCCGGAAAAAATAAGACCTATCCTGTCTCCTATCCTGTTTGCCTCCTCCTGATCGTGAGTTACAAAAATTGTCGTGATTCCAAGTTCCTTTACCATCTTCACAATTTCAAGGCTCAGTCCCTCTCTAATCTTTGCATCAAGGTTGCTGAGTGGTTCATCCATGAGCAGAATAGATGGATTCGAGACAAGAGCCCTTCCAATGGCTACTCTCTGCATCTCTCCCCCAGACAACCTGTTCGGGCGCTCATCTATTTTTTTGTCAAGTTTTAAAAGCGTGAGCACTTCCCTTATTCTACTGTCTCTCTTTTCCTGGCTCATGCTAGAATTGGATTTAAGTACAATTTCCAAGTTCTGCTTGACAGACATATGCGGCCACAATGCGTAGTCTTGAAATACCATCCCGATCTTTCTCTTCTGTGGAGGCAGGTTTGTAACGTCCATATCACTAAAGAAAATTTTGCCACCGCTTGGTTTCTCCAGACCTGCAATGACCCTGAGGAGAGATGATTTGCCAGAACCACTCGGTCCGATCAATGCGAATAATTCCCTGTCCATAATCTCAAGATTTATGTGATCTAAAATCCTGGTTTTATTGAGCGTTAGGTCTAAGTTCTCAAGTCTTATAGAAACCATTTAAGCCTCTAATCTATTTTTATGATTTCAAATTTGTGGAATTATACAGGAATAATAAAGTATGCTAAAGTCTAATTAGATACTTATCATCGGAGAATGATTTACAAATACATAAGCAAGAAAGCTCCGACCTTCAGGGAGGTGATGAATTGCGAAAAGTTCATTGATATCAACTGCCTTGTGTAAGTAATGATCAAGACCCTTAGGGTGAGATTGTATCCAGATGAGAATCAGAAAGTTCTTCTGGAAAAGCACTTCGGGTCTTGTAGATTTGTATGGAATCATTTTCTTGAGGTCAGAAATAAGTATTATGCTGACCATAGGAATGAAAAG
>Ga0078972_1008937_pt1 | contig 20314 bp, 19 predicted proteins | sample YelNatPaOPGAMG01_FD_67568 | JGI IMG/M metagenome (GOLD analysis project Ga0078972, IMG submission 67568) | Hot spring thermophilic microbial communities from Obsidian Pool, Yellowstone National Park, USA - OP-RAMG-01 (SPADES assembly) (version 2) | ecosystem: Environmental > Aquatic > Thermal...
GCACGGTCGTCGCATTCATGGGCTAGCCCTCCCGGGAACTTTTGCACTCGAAAGGAAGACGGCGGTAGATGGCTGATCTAATTGTATAACAAAATGCTAACCGGGAATAGACCGAATTTCGGTCTCGTTTCTATCAAGGGGCTGGCAATAAGGGCAAAAGTGCGTCCCGCGCTGGCCTACCTGGATGCGTTCAATCGGCGTGCCACAAAGCGGGCAGGGCTGGCCGACGCGATGGTAGACGCGGAAGCTGTTTTGGAAATCGCCGCCCCGGTATACCCAATCGATGCTGGCACCATTGCGTCGGATGCCTTCTTCGAGGACGTGGCGGATGGCTGCCCAGAGGCGTTGAACTTCCTCCATGCTCAGGCTGGTGGAGAGGCGCAGCGGATGCAGGCGGGCCAAATGCAAGGCTTCGTCGGCATAGATGTTGCCTATTCCGGCCAAAAAGGTTTGGTCGAGCAGAAGAGGCTTGAGCTGGCGGCGGCGGGCGTGTAAGCGTTCGAAGAGGTCTGCGGCGGTGAAGCGTTCGTCCAGCGGTTCAGGCCCCAGGTTTCCCAGCACCGTCTGGGGGTCTTGTGTCAGCCAGATGCGCCCAAACTTGCGCGCATCGGCGAAGACAAGGCGCAGCCCGCCGCTGAGATCGAGCAGGAAGCGCGTGTAGTCGGGGAGTACATCCGGTTGGGGGAGTGCATACAGGTCGCCGCTCATGCGCAGGTGGAAGAGCAGGTGATCCCGGTTCAGGCTCAGCACGATGAACTTGCCCCGACGGTTTATATCCTGGATGCGCTGACCGGGGAGTCGCTGCCACAGCTCGGAAGGTGTTGGCTGCGCCAGGCTGCGCTCCCACAGCAGTTTTCCCGACTGGATTTCGAGGCCGAGGATCGACGGCGTCTGGCGTCCATCCAACAAACGACCCCCCTGGCGCAGAGCGCGAGCGATGGTTTCGACTTCAGGGAGCTCGGGCATGTCTCTTCCCTCAGGAGACCAGCGATGGAACCGACGCCTCAGCGGTAAGCTCTTCGAGCAGGGCGGTGAATTCAGCAGGTTGTGCGCAGGTGAGCAACCGCGTGCGCAGCCCGGGGGACAGGCCGAAGGGGCTGATATAGCGCGCCGCATGTTTACGGAACAAAACCAGGCCGCGCTCCGCTCCGTAAAAAGCCAGCATGCTCTCGAGGTGCTTCAACATGGTGGCGCGCACCTGCTCGGGTGGGACTTCCCGGCGGTCGAGGCGGGCGAAGATCCAGGGATTACCGATGGCGGCGCGGGCGATCATGACGGCATCCACGCCGGTATACGCCTTCATGCGCTCGATGTCCGCCGGGATGCGCACGTCCCCGTTGCCGATCACGGGGATGGAGAGGGCGGCCTTGATCTCGGCGATGGCATCCCAGTCGGCCTGGCCGGAGTAGCCTTGCTGCCTGGTGCGTGCATGCACGGCGAGCAGCGCTCCGCCGTTGTCCTCGACGATGCGAGCGATTTCCAGGTAATTGCGCGATGTATCATCCCAACCCAGGCGGATTTTCCCGGTGATGGGCACGTCCAGGGCATGGGTAAGAGTGGAAAAAATGCGGGCGATCTTGTGCGGCGTCTGCAGTAAACCGGCCCCTGCGCCGCGCCCGGCCACCGTACGGGCCGAGCAGCCCATGTTAATGTCGATCACATCGGGGTTCAGGGTTCTGACGCGCAACGCGGCAGCCAGCAGGCGGTCGGGATCATCATCGAAAAGCTGAAAGACGACCGGGCGCTCGAATTCCAGATAGCGAAGGCGCGGGGCGACCAGCGTGAAGTTGTGCAGCACGTCCCGGGCGTTGACGAACTCGGTGTAACTCATGGCCGATCCAAGCTGGCGCGCCAGCGAGCGGAAGGGCAGGTCAGAAAAGCCGTCCATGGGCGCAAGGATCAAATCTCCATAGACGGGCAGTCGACCCACATGAAAGGATGATTCCGTCATCATGAGGGGGAATATTACCACAAACCCTTCCACAAGACGTCGTGGAAATGCGATCTGAGCAAGGGGGCGCCGCAAGCGGTTCATCCCCGCATGGAGGCGGAGGTGTAAAACTATTCGGGGAAGCGCTGCCTCAGACGCTGGCGCTGCTCTTGACCAGCGAAGAGTCCGGTGAACAAGGAAAAGGCCCTGGCAGCCAAGTAAAGCGGCAGACTGGCGAGGAGCCGAAAGATCACTTCGGGGTAGCTGGCCTGACCTGAGAGAAGGTCCAAGAAAGCATGGGTAGAGGAGGGATTCGGAACACCCAGCGTGTAGCACAGTGGCAGGAACCGATAGAAGAACCACGCCAGACGCAATGATAGGGCATGGTTGCGTCCGATCTGGCGCCAGACCTGGCGGGAGTAATCCTCGATCCGGTCTGCGAGGATGGATTCGGCCGCCAGCTTCCCCGATTGGATCGCCAGGCGGATGCCTTCACCGGAGATCGGATCGGCCAGACCGGCTGCATCACCGACCAGCAGGCAGCGGCGGGTGTGAAGAGCTTCACGACGGACGGTGATGGGAATGGGGTGTCCGTGGATGGGAACGCCGTCCAGATTGAGGCCATAGCGCGCCATGACGCGCTGCAGGGTTGCCTGCAGCTCACCCGGTTGGGGGCGCAAGGCGGCGGCGCCCACCGAGAGGTGGTCGCCCTTGGGAAAGATCCACAGATAGCCGTCCCGCAGTTCGCCGAAGATGAACAGCAAGGCATCGCCATAGCGGCGCAGCAGTTCGGGCGCGGCGGGAGCTTCGGCCTCTATGGCGGCAACCAGGGTGCGCTGACGGCGCAGGCCGAGGGAATGAGCCACGACGGAGTTGGCGCCATCCGCGCCGATCAGGAAGCGAGAGTGAAAGACGCGGCCATCGGCGCATTCTACACGAACCCCCTCCGCGTCCTCATGCACGGATCGCACCGCCGCACCGGTGACGACTTCAGCCCTGGCATGAGAAAGGATTATTTCGTCGAAACGGCTGCGCATGACTGTACGCAGCCGCCGTTGAGGGTCGGGTATTGTAATAAGACGATTTCCAAGGGCGTAAGCCATGGCCTGGGGGCGCGCCTCAAACACATCCTGGAAGGAGAAGGAGAAGACGGATGTGAGCAGGGTCGCCGAGAGCGCGCCACCGCAGGTCTTGTAGCGCGGCAGGGCCTCTTTTTCGAGGACGAGCACGCGCAAACCGGCTTCACCCAGGAAGCAAGCCGCAGTCCCACCCGCGGGTCCGGCGCCTACGATGATCGCGTCATACATCAAGGGCATCATGAACGCCTGTCAGGGTTTCACCCGACCGCCTGTGGCGCCTCGATGGCTGGCATCTCCACCGGCCTGGTGGGCGATCCAAGCGACTTGCTGCCAGGAGCTGCCTCACCCGGAGAGCCCCTCCGGGCACCATTTACTGTAACGCAGGCGGATGAAACGACCATTAAAATAAGCATTACGCGGATGATAATCAGATGATAAGTTTACCATTGCACGGTCAACTTCTGTCTATTAGGCAGCTCAATCGAGCTGCGGTTGTCTATTTTTCGCCCTGCGCGAGATCCCCTTCAGGCTGGCAACCAGTCTGAGGTGAGCAAAACCTCGGCCAACGTAACAACCATGGTTAGGTAAACGAGGTCCATTGCCCGTTCTCGACTCGCAGTCCTTGAAGTCGCACAATAGTTGTGGCGAGAGGTCGATCAAATTGTTCGTGGATGGAACCCGGGAAGCAGCGGAGAAGTGGAGAGGCCGAAAATAAAATGAGCGAACAAGTCGCAATGATCCAATTTGACCGGAAATTGTATGATGTATAGCGCTGTTTATTTTGGTCGAAACCCACTATAATAAGCAGCGAATCAGCCTAATGGTAGGGAAAAAAACAAAATAAAAAAGAGAGGAGGTGAGGCTCTCGGGCAGCATTTCCGGTCGTTAACCAATTGCCGCATCTTTTTCGTCCGTTTTCTATGGAAAGAGCCAATAGGGAGACCAGGAGGAAATGCCATGAAGAAAGTGTATTACCTGATATCGCTCTTAGCAGCGCTGAGCCTGCTGATCAGCGCCTGTGGTCCAGGCGGTGGAGCGGCGACGATCAAAGTGGGCGGGATCGGGGAATTAACGGGTGATATACCGGCAGTGGGGGCTTCATTCAAGAACGCGGCAGAGATGGCCGTTCAGGAGATCAACGACGCCGGTGGTCTCGATGTGGGCGGAACGAAATACAAGATCGAGTTTTTCCTCGAGGATAACGCGGGGAAGGCTGACCAGTCGGCCTCGGCGGCGCAAAAGCTCATCACACAGAACAACGTGGTTGCAATCATCGGGCCGAACGCCAGCCGCTACGCCATCCCGGCTTCGGAGATCGCTGAATCTTCGAAAGTCGTGCTGATCTCGCCCTGGTCCACCAACCCGAAGACGACTTTGCAGAGCGACGGGAAGACACCCAAGAAATACGTCTTCCGCGCCTGCTTCATTGACCCGTTCCAGGGGCGGGTGGTCGCCAAGTTTGCCATGGACCAACTGAAGGCGAAGAAGGCCGCCGTGCTCTATGACGTGGCCTCCGATTACAACAAGGGCATCGCCGAATTCTTCAAGCAGACCTTCGAGGAAAATGGTGGTCAGGTGGTGGCTTTCGAGACCTACACGACCGGCGACAAAGACTTTTCCGCTCAACTGACCAAGATCAAGGAAGCCAACCCGGACGTAATCTTCCTGCCCAATTATTACAGCGAAGTCCCGCTGCAGATTCAGCAGGCGCACCGTTTGGGCATCACCGCCCCCTTCCTGGGCAGCGATTCGTGGGGCAGCGCTGAACTGCTCAAGCTGTGCGGCTCAGATTGCGAGGGGTATTATTTCAGCACTCACTACGCGGCCGATGCAGCCACTCCAGCGGCGACTAAATTCATCGAGGCCTACAAAGCCAAATACGGCAGCACTCCGGACGATGTAGCCGCGCTGACCTACGATGCCTTCGGTCTGCTGTGGGAGGCGCTCAAATCGGCTGGCAAGGTTGACCGCCAGGCAGTGCGTGATGCGCTGGCCCAGATCCCCAAGTATGAAGGGGTGACCGGGACGATGCAGTTTAAGGAGGGTTCCGGTGATCCAATCAAGAGCGCCGTGATCCTCCAGATCAAGGATAATGCCTTCCACTGGTTCGCCAACGCCAATCCGTAATTCAAGGAACCTTTGATATCCTCCCGCAGGCTTAGCTGGCCTGCGGGAGGGAACCTTATTAAGGGGTGGGCTGATGATTTATCTACTCCAACAAGCCCTCAATGCGCTCCAACTAGGCAGCATTTATGCGCTGATCGCGTTGGGCTACACCATGGTCTACGGCATCCTGACCATGATCAACTTCGCCCACGGTGACCTGTTCATGGTGGGCGCATTTTTCTGCTTTCTCATTGCGACGATCCTCAAACTGCCTTTTGTGCCGACATTGCTGCTTTCAATGGCCGGAGTGGCGATGCTCGGGGTGTTCATCGAACGGGTGGCGTACAAACCCCTTCGCCAGGCGCCGCGCGTCTCGGCGGTCATTACCGCGCTGGGCGTGGGCATTTTTCTGGAAAATTTCACCCTGGTGTTCTTCCCTTACCCGCAATCCGTCCCGCAACTGCTCGCCAATGTGACCTGGACGGTGGGGGGTGTGGCAGTATCCTCCCTGCAGGTCATCATTATCATACTCAGCCTGGTGCTGATGATCTTGCTGGACACGCTGGTACGGCGGACCATGGTGGGTATGGCCATGCGGGCCATCTCGTGGGACAAGACCATCGTTCCGCTCATGGGGGTTCCATTAGATTTGGTGATCTCGATCACCTTCGCCATCGGCACCGGTCTGGGAGCCGCCGCAGGCACGATGTACAGCCTGGCTTTTCCGGTGATTGACCCATACATGGGCATCCTGATCGGCTGGAAGGCCTTCATCGCGGCGGTTGTGGGAGGAATCGGCAATATTCGCGGCGCGATGATTGGCGGTTTCATCCTTGGAGCGGTCGAGATTCTGGTGGCAGCTTTCCTGCCTTCCACCTACCGGGATTTCGTAGCCTTCACCCTGCTGCTGGTGCTGCTCATCTTCCGGCCGTACGGTATCCTCGGCCGGCCGCGGCCGCAAAAGGTGTAACCTATGAGAAGCTTACCAATCGACAAAAAAAGCTGGCTTGGCCGGCTGAAAATCCGCTATGAGGCGATCCTCTCCAACCGGCGGTTAATGATCATTCTGCTCGTGGTCGGGTTCATCCTGTCCTTTCTCATACCACGCTACAACCTGGTCAACCAGTACATCCAGCTTGTGATGATGTACGTGGGCATCAATATCATCCTGGCCACCAGCCTGAATCTGATCAACGGTTACATGGGCGAATTCTCGGTCGGCCACGCGGGTTTCATGGCCATCGGCGCATATGCGTCGGCCGTGCTGACGATGCAGGTGGTGCCGGATAATCTGCTGCCCTTCTTGTTTCCAATCGAGGTGATCGTCGGTGGTTTGGGCGCGGCCCTGGTCGGCTTGGTAGTGGCGGTGCCGTCCTTCAAGACGCGCGGGGACTATCTGGCGATCGTAACGCTGGCTTTCAATATGATCGTCAAGTCGGTTTTCGAAAACATCGAGGCCATCGGCGGACCGCGCGGCATCCCGGGCATCAACCGGCTGACCACTCTACCGTGGACGTTCGTGTGGACGGTCGTGGCGGTGTGGGTCATCCGCAATTTCGTTTATTCCAATTTCGGGCGCGGGGTGCTCTCGATCCGCGAAGATGAAATCGCCAGCGATCTGATGAGCGTAAATACCCGCCAGGTGAAGTTGCTGGCTTTCGTGCTGTCCTCGTTCTTTGCGGGTGTGGCCGGGGCTTTGTTCGCCCACCTGCTCCAGTTCATCAGCCCGCGCGTGTTCGATATTCTCAAATCTACGGACATCCTGATCATGGTCTATCTGGGCGGCATTGGCTCGATCGCGGGCTCAATACTGGGAGCGACGATCTACACCGTGCTGCTGGAGGTGCTGCGCCCGCTCGGCATGTGGCGCATGGTGATGATGCCGCTGCTGCTGGTACTCCTGATGATCTACCGCCCACGCGGTATCATGGGATTGCGCGAATTCCGCTGGTTCGTGCCGCTACACGATCTTCTAGGGGCACACTGGTGGCGGAGGAAGAAGGAGGCCAGCCATGCTGCTGCAGATTAGCCACCTCACGCACTATTTCGGCGGCCTCTGCGCGGTTTCCGATTTCAATCTCGACCTGCAGCAAGGCGAGCTGGTGGGCATCATCGGACCGAACGGGGCTGGCAAGACTACTATCTTCAACCTGATGACCGGGGTTTACCGCGCTTCGCAGGGCAGCATTGTCTTCCAGGGAACTGAGCTGGTGGGAAAGACGCCCAATCAGATCACCGATCTTGGAGTAGCACGCACCTTCCAGAATATCCGCCTGTTCAAGGACCTCTCGGTGTTGGACAACGTGCGTATCGCGCGCTACGCGCGGATCAAGTACAGCCCATGGGAAGCGTTCTTCCACATCGGAAGATATAAACGGGAAGAGGAACAATCCATCATTAATGCCATGGAGCTGCTGTCGGTCTTCAAGCTGGAGGAATACGCGGAAGAGACCTCCAAGAATCTGCCTTACGGGCTGCAGCGCCGTTTGGAGATCGCCCGTGCGCTGGCTACAGAACCACGGCTGCTGCTGCTCGACGAGCCGGCGGCGGGAATGAACCCCAACGAGATCATGATGCTGATGGAGTTCATCGGTTGGATACGCAAGCAGTTCAACCTGACCATCATCCTGATCGAACACCAGATGCGCCTGGTGATGGGCATCTGCGAACGCATCAAGGTGCTCGACTTCGGCGCAACCATCGCCGAGGGGGTGCCCCACGAGATTCAGAACAACCCACGCGTGCTGGAAGCATACCTCGGCGAAGGAGCGGAAGTATGAGCGACGACGCGGTGTTGCTTTCGGTCAGGGAACTGACCATCTCTTACGGGAACATCAAGGCAGTCAAGGGAATTTCCTTCGATGTGCACGAAGGAGAGATCGTCACGCTGATCGGCGCGAATGGGGCAGGCAAGTCATCGACGCTGCGAGGCATATCAGGGCTGGTGCCATACCACGGCACGATCCTTTACCGCGGGCGCGACCTGAAGAAGGTTCCGGCTGACAAGATCGTGGCCATGGGCATCGCTCAGGTGCCTGAAGGGCGCGGAATTTTTGGCAATCTGACCGTGATGGAAAACCTGAAACTGGCCACATGGCAGCGTAAGGACAAGGCCGAGGTGGCGAAGGATTTCGAGCGCGTTTTCAGCATATTTCCGCGCCTGAAGGATCGTCAGGGACAGCTCGGCGGGACGCTTTCTGGCGGCGAACAGCAAATGCTGGCTGTGGCGCGCGCATTGATGAGCCGCGGCAGGATGATGCTGTTGGATGAGCCGTCCATGGGGCTGGCGCCGGTGCTGGTGCGCGAGATCTTCAATGTGCTGCGGGAGATCAACCAGTCGGGGACGACCATACTGTTGGTGGAGCAGAATGCGAACATGGCATTGCGTCTGGCCCACCGCGGTTATGTGCTGGAGACGGGCATGGTGGCGCTATCCGGCACGGGCGCCGAGCTGTTGGGGAATCCCAAGGTGAAAGAGGCATATCTGGGGGGATGAGCTCCCACCCATTCCCCTGGCCCCCTTCCTTCTCTCGATTTTGGGAGGAGGAAGGGGGGCGATGCCCGCCCTGGCCAAAATCGGCGGGTGAGTTTAATATTGTATGTCTGAAGAGGCTCATTCCTGTGGAGCAATGCCATGATCGATGATCTTGTCACCTGGGCTGAGGTGGATCTGGATGCCTTCGCGGCCAATGTGGCCGCCTTCCGCCGGCACGTGGGTGAGCGAGTGGAAGTGTTTGCCGTGCTGAAGGCCAACGCCTACGGCCACGGGGCGGTGCCGCTAGCGCCGGTCGCTCTGGAGGCAGGGGCGAGCCGCCTGGCGGTGCACCGCGCCATCGAAGGCCGGGAACTCCGTCAGGCGGGCATCCGCGCGCCGATACTGGTGATGGGCTACACCCCGCCGGCGGCGGCCGATCTGGCGGTCGAGCATCGTCTGACGCCGAGCTGCACCACGGTGGAATTCGCGCGGGCGCTCTCCGCTCGGGCGGCGGCAGCCGGCATGCGCGTCCCGGTGCATGTTAAGGTGGACACCGGCATGAGCCGTTATGGCCTGTTTCCGGAAGAAGTGGTGGAATTCGCCCGGGCGCTTATCGAGTTGCCCGGCCTGTTTTTGGAGGGCCTCTTCACCCATTTTGCCACCGCCGACGCAGCCGACCCAATTCATGTGCGCAGGCAGTTAGCCATATTCAACGACGTGCTGACCTCCCTGCGGGCAGCCGGCATCGAAGTCCCGCTGGCGCATGCGGCCAACTCAGCGGCCACCATGCGTCTGCCGGAAACACACTTCAACGCAGTCCGCCCCGGGATCAGTCTGTATGGTCTGGATCCATCCAGCGAATGGCCGCCGGCTTTCGAGCTGCGCCCTGTGCTGGCGCTCAAGAGCCGCGTGGCGCGGGTGCACGACCTGCCGGTGGGGGCAGGGGTAAGCTATGGGCGCACGTTCGTGACCCAACGGCCGACGCGCGCGGCGCTGGTTCCTGTAGGCTACGGCGATGGTTTCCATCGCTTGCTCTCCAACCGCGGCAGCGTACTCGTACGCGGGAAAAGGGCGCCCATCCTGGGAAGGGTGTGCATGGACCAGTTCGTGGTGGACGTGACGGACATCCCCGGCGTCCAGCAGGACGATGAAGTGGTGCTGATCGGCAGGCAGGGGCAGGAGCACATCCGCGCGGAAGAAGTGGCCCGGTTGGCGGAGACGATCAATTATGAGGTGACCACCAGCCTGATGCCGCGTGTGACGCGGGTGTATCTGCGCGGGGGCGTGGAAGTCGGCCGGTGGGGACTGGGCGAGGGGGTCACCTGAAGCGTTGCGAATCTTGACTCTCCAAAACAGGAAGGTTTCGCGCCCCGTCCGAAGGCGGGTTGGCATAATGAACGCATAGCCGGACACCGGCCAGGACAGGCCGGCTGGCAGAACGACAATCAAGGGGGTGGGGGGAGATGGCCGGCATTGGGTGTTCGCTGCGGCTTTTCCAGCTTGGCATGCACCAGTAAAATGATAATAAAACCCCATCTAAGATGGGTGAAAGGGAAGAGATGGCTACAGTTGGGATTCTGATCCTGGTGATCGCGCTTTTTGCAGGGGCGTTTTTATTGCTGCGCACTGCGCTCTTCCCCCATCCACCTGAACCGGTAGAGCCGGCGGGCCTGACGGATTACATCGAAGTGGATGATCAGGTGGTGGCCGACCACCTGGCGCGCGTGCTGCAGTTCCAGACTGTATCCACTTCCGAGCCGGACGCGGCAAATCGGCAGGCTTTTGGCAGCTTACTGCGGGCGCTGGAGCGCATGTATCCGCGCGTTTTCAGCGCGCTGCGCAGCGAAGTTGTGGGGGATGTGAGCCTGTTGGTGACCTGGCCGGCGCGCGGCAGCGAACGGCGGCCAGTTTTGATTTGCGCGCACCTGGATACCTTCCCAGCCGGCGATATCACCGCCTGGACGCACCCGCCCTTCGCCGGTCAAATCGCCGACGGGCAGGTGTGGGGGCGGGGCGCCCTCTCCGGCAAGGGGACTCTGGTGGCTTTGCTGGAAGCGATCGAGCTGCTGCTGCGTGAGGATTTTCAACCCCATCGCACGGTATTTCTGTTCCTGGGACACGACACGCTGCGGGGCGGGTTCGACGGTGCGGCGCGGGCCGTTGAAATGCTGGCCGAGCGGGGAGAACGATTGGCGGCGACCATCGGAAGCGGCGGTTTGATCGCTGGAGAAGGACTGCTCCCAGGAATTGAAGGATCGGTGGCGCTGATCGGCGTGGCGGAGAAAGGCCAACTGTCTTTACGGCTGAGGGCTGAGGGGAAAGGCGGCGCAGCCGACCTGCCGCCTGCCGGGGGAGCCACGGCGGCGCTGGCTGAGGCGCTCGTCTGCCTGGAAAAGCACCCATTTCGCGCCCGGCCTGAGATCCTGCAGCCGGTCTACGCTGCGGTTGGCGATGGATTACCCTTTGGTTTGAGGCTGTCGATGGCCAACCTGTGGCTGCTTGGCAGATTGGCGGCAAGGACATTGAGCAAATCGGCTTTTATGAACGCCTGCATGCGCTCAACCTGGGCCGTAACCTCGATCCGCGCCGAAGGCGACGGCGGCCTGCCGCAGCGCGCCGTGGCAACCGGCGTGGTAAAGCTGTTGCCTGTTGACAGCGTCGAGGCGGCTCGCCAGCGTGTGAAGACGCTGGCCGGAAAAGGCCTGGCGATAGAGGACGATGGGCCTCATAGCGCCTGGGAGGCATCCGCCGTCTCGGATAGCGGCGCGGAGGCGTATGCGCTGCTGGTGAAGACCATTGGTGAGAGTTACCCGGGGTTGATCGCGGCACCGTTTGTTTGCCCGTGGAGTGGAGACGCGCGCTATTTCGAGAGGATCAGTGAGCAGGTTTACCGTTTTGAGCCAGTCATGCTCGATCCACAGGCGCTGTTCAGCCAGACGGACGTGGACGAGCATATCAGTGTGAAAAGCTGCGGGGATATGGTGCGATTTTATGTCCGTCTGATGCGCGCGTTGAGCGGATGAGGAGCGAAGACGGCGGTTTGAAAATCTTAACTTTTTCTTATCAAGGTTTGCACAACTGTAAGTCAAGGTAATTAGATTGTAAAGTGAGAGCCGCTCTTCCCATTGTAAAATCAGGCCAGGAATCCAGAAAATCAGGCAAGTGAAAGGCGCCGTGCAACGCCGGTTTATCGTGCGATCGCAAGCGAGCACAAAGTATCCCGGGGATCGAAGAAGCGATCGGTGCCGCAGCGGGCTTCGTCTGTCGGGTCACCAACACACGGCGTTGCACATGCTTATTGTTAGGAGGTTTTATTGAAGTTTCCGCGCTGGGCGGCGTCCATAGGGATGATCGCCCTCCTCTGGGGAGCATCGGCTGGAACAGTCGCCGGACAACCCCCTGATCCGACGCCTGCGCCTGAGCCGACCCTGGCTTCGCCACGCATCATCGAAACGCCTCTGGCATTGCAGACCGGGGCAGCCGCTGAAAGCGCATCCACAGGGCTATCGCTGGCGCCGTTAAAGGCCGTGCTGATCGTGGGACCCTTGGTCGGATTGAGCGACGACAGCCCGGCAGTGGCAAGCCTGAAGACCAGTATGGATTTGGCTGCCCAGGTGCTCGGTGCGCATGGGGCCAGCGTCTTCAAGTTTTACACCCCTTCCAACGACTGGAACACAATCGTAAGCGCGGCGCAGGGCGCGCAATTCCTGTTTTACGCCGGCGAGGGGGTAGGCTGGCCGGATGGGACCTATGGGGGGTTTTACCTGCGCTCCGGGAGCGGAGCAGTGTTCATTTCTCCTGATCAGATACGTAGCGCACTCAAACTTGCGCCGAGCGCCATCGTGATGATCAACGCCTGCTTCGCTTCGGGGGGGTCGGGCACCGATAGCAACCCCAGCGCCTTGACCAGCGCACAGGCACAGTATCGCGTGGCCCAGTATTCCGATCCGTTCTTCGACATCGGGGCGGGTGGGTATTTCGCTGACTGGTACCAGGCCGCTTTCTCCACCATATTAACGAATCTATTCCAGGGGATGACCCTGGGCGATGCCTACAAGAATTTCGGCGATTTCAATTCCAGCACACTGGAGACCTACGCCCATCCCTATCATTCTGACCTGGCGATGTGGCTGGACAAGGGCACCTATAACTATTCCACTTCCACCGACACCGGCATCTACAGTTATGCCTTTGCCGGTAAGGCTGGAGCCCGCTTAGACGATCTGTTTCCGGCTCCGCAGATGAGCCTTTCGACGTCCCAGCTGCAGATCATGGTAGACCCCCAAACTTCGATGGAAACGACCAGCGTCCAGGTGATAAACAGCGGATGGTCGGCGAGTGTGACCAGTGGGAGCAACTGGCTGAGCGTCCTTCCGCCGCAGACGGGTTCTGCGGGTGCGAGTGTGACCCTGGCGGTCATTCCGACCGGGTTGAGCGTGGGCAAATACCAGGGCGCTGTGACGGTGAGTTCAACCAGCGGTCTGCAGCCGCAGACGATCAACGTAACCCTGGATGTGGTTCCGATAGTCAATAAAGTCTATATACCGGTGACAATCCGCTAAGCCGGGCCGGCATAGAGACAATTCGGCGGGTGAGCCGACCGGCCCACCTTGCCATCACTCTCCTGTCCGCTGCTTACTGGTCAAGACCGGATGGCGATGGTGAGCGCACGGTGGCACTCTCGCGCTGGCCATTCATGAGGTCGATAAAAGTGTCCACCACAGTGGGATCGAACTGGCTGCCAGCGTTTTTCCGCAGGTAGGTGAATGCTCTCTCCGTCTGCCAGGCGGGATGGTACGGGCGCTCCGAGGTGAGCGCATCCCACACGTCAACGACGGCAAAGATGCGAGCCGGCAGGGGAATCTCCTCGCCTTTCAACCCGCGCGGGTAACCGGCGCCATCCCAGCGCTCATGGTGAGCGAAGGGGATGTCCAGGGCAGGCTTGAGGTATTCGATCGGCGAGAGCATGCGGTAGGCATTGGTGGGATGAGCCTGGATGATCGCACGTTCCTCATCGCTGAGCGGTCCGGCTTTGTGCAGGATGCTGTCAGGCACCCCCATCTTGCCGATGTCGTGCAGCAGCGCACCCCGGCGGATGTGTACCAGCTCATCCGATGAGAAGCCCATGCGTCTGGCGAGCTTGAGCGTCAGGGCGGCGACACGTTGAGTATGTCCTTCGGTCTCTTCGTCCCGCAGCTCCAAGGCCCGCGACCAGCCCTCGATGGTGGCATCGTATGCCTCGGATAGGTCCTTGTTCGAGCGTTGGAGCTGTTCGATGAGGGTGGCGTTCTGGATGGCGATGCCGGCTGTGTTGGCTACTATCGTCAGCAGGTCGAGCTCGGCTTTGGCGAAGCGGTTGGGGCGCCGGCTTTGCACCTGGAGCAGGCCGACCACGGTATTGCGGGAGAGCATCGGCACGTAAGCCACGGATTGGGGCGTCTGTGCCTCCGGGTCCAGGTAGAGGTGCGCCGGCAGGGTCGGGACGGCGTGCATCACCATAGGCCTCTGTTCCAGCAGCGCTATCCTGGGCAGCTCGTAGCCCGGCGAATCCAGGGAGATGGGGGAGGGATCAGAGGAGACTACCTTCTTTCCATTCGTAAGCGTATAGGTGCAGGTGATCCACTGTTTTTCACTGTTATACAATGACAAACAAACAGCGGTGATATCATCCATCAGGGCGTGGATGGCCTCGACCAGGCAGTTGTAGATCTCGGAAAGGTCGTAGGTCTCAGCCATCTGCTGGCCAAAGCGGTTGATGGTGGTGAGCTGTTCAGCACGCCGGCTGGACTGTTCGTGTGCCTTGCTGAGCTCGGAGAGCATGCGATTGCGCTCATGGTCATACGCCTCCCAGGCCTGCTCGCGAAGGCGAAGTTCTTTGGCCAGCAACAGGTAAAGCAGTGCAGCGCTGGATAGGACGAAAAATCCGCCTTTATAGGTTTGGAGTAGGGTCAGGGTATATGGATTTTTCACCAGCCACACGAGGATCTGATCGGACACCAGGATCCAGATGATGGAGAACGCGGCGTACAATATAACCACGCGCAAAACAGGAATCAGGCGAGCCTTTATCATGGAGGCACCTTAGGCAAAATTCCACACTGCGATCCTTCAGTTGGGGTGGAGCGCAAGATGCAGAGGCTGAAGTGTATTTTGGTGAATATTTGAGTTGATCTATCTTATTAGGAGAATATCGGTTTTGTCAATACCCTTTGGATGCGAGGCAAACGGCAAGGTTCATTGGGGTGGCTTCCTGGTTGCAGCGGCGGACAGGAGGCCAGACTTCCGAAGTCGCAGGAAGTTGGCGCGGTCATGAGAAGGGGGTTTTGGCCTCGGCAAGCAAAAGGACTTCGGAAGTCTGGCGAAGATGAGGGTCTGGGTCGGCGGTAGACGAAAGAGACTTCCGAAGTCGCAGGAAGTTGGCGCGGTCATGAGAAGAGGGTTTTGGCCTCGGCAAGCAAAAAGACTTCGGAAGTCTGGCGTTTCAGTGGTGGGAATGGACCCGGCGCGGATCGGAGGTCAACCGTCCGGCCTGGTAGGCCTCCAAAGCCGATTGGATGATCTTTTCTCCTGTGAGGATCACCTGCAGGCCCTGAGCGAGCGCGGCCTGGTGAGCAGGCTGCCCCATGCCACCGGCGATAAGCACCTGGCAATCGGCGATCGTCTGCAGGCCGGCGCGCCCGGGATGAGTTCCGTTTCCAGGGTCCTCGTTGGAATGGTCGGGGTGTGCATCGGCTGAGTGGTAAGGTTTTTCGCGCAGCTCCGTATTAGAGACGCGGTCACCATCCAGGGTGATGACTTTAAAATAGCGCGCCATGCCCAGATGGGCGCTGAGCGTCTGGCCGTCATCGGTTGGGAAAGCGATTTTGATCATGTTACCTCGGTAGATAGATGGATTGACACCGGAAGCAGTCATTGGGCGAGCAACGGAGTGACTTCCGCATCCAATTCCTGAGGGGAGAACATGCCTACATGAATGGCTTTCACCCGGCCGTCGCGACCAAGCAAAATCGAGGTCGGAAAGCTGTGGATGCCGAGGCTATCCAACAAACGCGTATCTGGGTCGAGCAGGACAGGGAAAGCCAGGCCAAGCTGCTGAGCAAATGCGGCCGCCTGGGATTGTGCATCACCGGCATTGATCGCCAGGATGACGAAACCCTGGTTCTTATGGGCCTGATAATAGTCATTCAAGGCGGGCATTTCGGCGCGGCAGGGTGGGCACCAGGTAGCCCAGGCGTTGATCAACACCATGCGGCCAGAATAATCCGCGAGGCTCACCGGCGCGCCATCCAGGTTCTGAAGGGTGAAATTGCCCAAGGGTTGACCTATCTGAGCGGGGGCGAGGCTGGCTGAGCCGTTGCGGGTAAAACCGATCACCAGGGCGGCAACCACCAACAAACCGCCGGCCAGTAACATCAAGGTGCGCATCCATTTCTGCCGCCGGCGAAGAGCCAGGCGCTCTCTACGCGAGAGGGGATTTCCGGAAGTTTTACGGGCCATAAACGCGGCGGGTCTCAATTAGATATTTACCAATTAGATGCCAGGAGAGCGGAAAAGTGGCATTCCCCCGGCGCCATTAAGGACCAGCCGTGCGGCACCAGCCCGGCAGCTTTGACGAGTTTATACCGTGAACCTGCTGTACGAAGCAGCTAGTGCTTCATTTTGCTCATTACACGCCGCATGAAGCGTTCGCGGTCCGCAATAAAGCGCTCGTGTTCCCCTTCGCCGATTTTTTCGACCTCATCCCAGGCTTCGACGCGGAAGCGTAAGCGGCTTCCATCTACAGCGAGGAGCTCGGCGCGCAGGCGCACTTGCTGGCCGACCGGAGTAGCGGCCAGGTGGCGGACGTCGACGTGGATACCGACGGTCATCTGGCCAGGGGGCAGCAGGTCGGCCACAGCGCGCTGCGAAGCGATCTCCATCAGGCTGATCATACGCGGGGTGCTGAGCACCGGTGGGAGCTGCTCGCCTCCCGAAGCGGCGGCGGTGTCGCGCTCGGTGACCGTATAGCGCATCTCGTTGACGATACCGGGTTCAAGGGGCATATCACGTTCCTCAATTTAAGGTAGATTGGGCGAATTGTACCCGGTTTTTACCAACATACCAGGAATCGGCGCCTCCTCCTGGCATACCTGTCAAGGCGTCCAATTGGACAGCACCTGCACCACTTCATCCGGGTGGAGCGGATCGTTGGTCTTCAGGTGGATGCGGAAGTCATGGGGTCCTTCCATGCCCTGGTGCATCATGAAAGGGCTGGATTGAACTGTGGTGGTTTCGCCCGGCTTGAGGACCATCGAACCGATGGTCAAAGCAGGCGGTCAACAGCCCTCCGCGATCTGCAGGGAAGGTGGCTGCGTAAAGCGCAGGGTGCCGGAGCCCACGTTGGTTACTTTGATCTTGAAGCTCAGGCTGGTTCCCAGTTTCACCTGGCCGTAATCAATGACCTGCTGGTCGACCTGGATAGCGGGCGCGCCCCCGGCCTGTTCCCCCTGACCCCCGCGAGAAAAGAAAAATATGGCTATGAGGAATAACAGCCCCCCGATGAAGATGGCCATCCAGGGGAGCGTTCTTCCCCAGCGGCTTTTTGGTTTGGAATGGGTTGTTCTGTTTCGCGTCATGGGCAGGCTCCTTTTGGTGAACTGAAGCGGCTCACCGAGCGGCTTCTGGCAAATTAAATTCGAATTGAAAAGAGAACAGGTAAGCGACCAGATCCCAGGTCTGTTCCTGGGTGAATATCGTACCCCACATGGGCATGCCAGTGCCCATACCGCCGCGCAGGATCTTACCCTGCAACAAGGCGGGGCTTGCGCCCAGCATGCTGGCCGAATCGGTGAAATCTGCAGGGGCTTTGAGCGGATTGTCCGCGCCGGTGGGCATACCCTGGCTGGCTTTCTTATCGGGCGGCGGTTTTGAGGCGAACACTCCGTCGCCTGCACCCTGCTGACCGTGGCAGGCGGCGCAATTGGCGGCATACAGCTTCTGACCCTCAGCAAGGCTACGGGCATCCGTGTTATGCTGCCAGATGGCGGCCACTACATCCCAAAGTTGTGCGTCGCTTCGATCTTTCAAGGATGGGATGGCGCGAAGCTCCTGCCATACCTGGGCAGGCGCATGGCTACGGTAGTAGTCCTGATCATAGATCTTCCCATCCGTTTCCAGTTCAGCCAGCAGGGCCATTCCGCGCTTTGCAGCGGGTTTGCTTTCCGGCGCTACCGCGGCGGGATGGGGTGCGTCCAGATCAAGGCCCAATCGCACCCACAGTGGAACCGATTGACCAGATACTGGTCTCTGGATTGGCCCGTTTACCTCGATTACGCCGCGCATTCGCCAGTGATTGGGTCCACACCAGCGCGTGCAATAGAAGGTGTATGTCCCAGGATGGTCAAAGGTGATGGTAATCTCTTTCACCTCTCCTGGTAGGAGATCGACGGGCAGCCGGTCCATCTGACCCAGGGCGAAGCCGTGAGCGACGTCATCAGAGATCAAGCGCAGGCGGAGCGGCTGATCCACAGTGGCTTGCAGAGCTTCCGGCTTCCAGCCGCCATCCTCGGGTATACGTGCATGCAGCTCGATAGTGTGGGGGGAAAGGCTGTTCTGCAGCCAGCGTCCAGCAAACGGCAGGACCAGGGCAATCAAAAGACCAGAGGCCAGCAACAGACGGGCGAGGTTCTCTTTTCTCAGCATAGTATTAAGCGGCCAGCAGCCAGAGCATGGTTGAATTGAAGAAAAAGGCAAACACAGCCAGCGGGAGAGCTTCGCGCAGGGAGGCCGAGATGCGCCGCGCTACGCGGCAGGACCAGGCCAGCCCGACAGCCAAGACGACAGCCTGTACGGTGAGGCTCAAAAGCGTCACCTGACCGGTGCCGGCCTGCCCGGCCATTCCAAACAGGTTCCAACCCCAGCCAAGGGGATCGGAGAGCACAGACGGGATAGTGCCTGCTTTGGTGAGGGCGAAAGAGATCGTGAAGGCGATCCAGGCCATCAATCCAAGCGGCACCAGCACCTGCGACCGATGTGCCAGAGTCTGGCGCAGGTCCAGCTGGGGATGTGCCAGCCTGGCGGAGAGCCAAACTGCCAAAATAAACATGGCGGGCAAGATGACCAAGGCCAGCAGCAGGAAACCCCCTGAGAAGGCCCACCACGACCGGCTGCCAACGGAATAAGCAGCGACTTTCAACCAGCCCCAGGGGCCCAAGAATACAGCCGCATCCACCAGGGCGGAAGCCAGCATAATCAGGCCAAGGAAGGCCTCAGCAAGGAGGCGGCGCCCTCCGGGATGCAGGTCCGCACCCCATTGGCGCAGATTGATGGCGATATTGTCGCTGGGGCAGGCGCGCAGGCATTCCAGGCACAAACCGCAATCGGCGTTGGATTTCAGAGTCAAAGGATACAGGCCCCAGGGGCAGGCCAGAAAGCAGGTCTTGGGAGAATGGGTGGCGCACACCTGCGGATCTTTGACGCGCACTTCCAGCGGGCTGACCTGGGCGTAGAGGCCGGTGAAACCGCCGATCGGGCACAGGCGGCGGCAGAAGGTGCGCGGCGCGAAGATCAAGTCCATCGTTAGGGCAAGAACCAGGAAGCCAAGCAGCATCCAAGCCGTCACCCGTGGGGTAGTGAGTGTGACGGCGGCAAACAATCCCACGAGCAGGAAGCCGCTGGCCTGCAGCCAGGCGCCGGTTAGACGCCTGGGCCAGGGCAAGCCCAAGCCGACGGTTCTGTTTCCCCGCACTAGCAGTCCACCGCGCTGCAGCCACTCCCCTGGCATGGGGATAGGGCAAAAGCTGCACCAGAAGCGCCCCCCGAAGGGGATAAAGATCAGTTTTAGAGCAGACCACCAGGCGATCCAAACAAAAATGATGGCAAAATTGTGGCTGCCGACAGGAGTGCCCAATAAGCCAGCCAGTATGGTGAAGAGGAAACCTGCCAAAGCCAATATGCGGATCAGGAACTGCGGCCAGGGATTGCGCAACAGGCCTGCCAGGCTTTTGTAGCGAGTAAGATCGAGGCGGGCGCTCATACAGCTAAAACAGTGATGGAAGATTTTGCCGTCCGGGTAGGTGGCGCGGATTTTGTGGGCGATCGCCACAAGCCCACGATCAACGCTAAGAGCAAGAGGGCCAGCCCGCGCAAGAAGAAGAGATCGGGTCCCACGCGCAGAATACCGAGCATGAAGGGGTGCAGGTTGCCGCAGGGTATGGTGCAACGGAAGCGGTAAACCCCTGGCTTAGCGGCCACGAAGGTGCCCACTGCCACCTGGCCGGGTTCGGCGCTCAAGGAGAAATCAGTACCGTCCAAGGAAAGGCTATGGGCCACGTCGTTAGAGACCAGCTCAATGGTAAGCGTATCTCCGGTGTTGGCGTGGATCTCGCCTGGGGAGAAGGCGTAGCGGCTGGACTGGATGCGTATTAATCTTTGTTGGGGCACCGCGGCGGGAATAGGCAAGGGCAGCCGCAGTATCGCCAGCCCAAGCAGCGCCAGGAGGAGAACTTTCGTCCAGGCGTTCACGGCATATTGGAAGCCCCATAATGGCTGTAGTTCGCGTCGACGTAGGCTTTGATTTCAGCCGGACTCTTGCCTTGACGGGTCAGACGCATGACATCCTGGGTGATATCCACACAGATGGAACAACCCAGCGCATGGAATTCAAAGGCGAGTTGGCCCTGGGCACCTTGACCAGAAACGTAGCAGGCGTAGTTGGAAGTATGCCCTACGGCACCGCAGCCGCAA
>Ga0078972_1006674_pt1 | contig 20308 bp, 18 predicted proteins | sample YelNatPaOPGAMG01_FD_67568 | JGI IMG/M metagenome (GOLD analysis project Ga0078972, IMG submission 67568) | Hot spring thermophilic microbial communities from Obsidian Pool, Yellowstone National Park, USA - OP-RAMG-01 (SPADES assembly) (version 2) | ecosystem: Environmental > Aquatic > Thermal...
TGGTATTTAAAAAAGGCGAAGCCGAAAAGTATCTTGAAAAACAAATGTTTGAAGCGCCGGGTGACTATGTTTTTTATTGTGAGAGTTGCGGTGGCTTAAATTCAACAGCGGTTGGTCATATTATTGTAGTTCCGAAACCAACACCTACTAAAGAAAAAAGCGAGTAATTTTTTAGCTTATGATGAAGAAAAAAACATTATTTATTATTGGAGGATTAATTATTCTTTTAGTAATTATTTTTTTAGTTTCTCAATTTAAGAAAACTAATTTTTCCGTAAATAATCAGAATTTGCAAACAAAAGAAAAAACTTCTGAAGTCGGTAATCTAACCAAGTTTAATACGCCATCTGATGTGAGGGTTTTGGATGTTAATGATGAGCCCAAGGGAGATGAAGCGGCGCCTTATAAAGTTGATGTTGAAAATGGTAGGAAAGTGAGATATTTTAAAGCAAAAATAGAGAATGGGCAGTTAACCCCGGCAGAGTTCATTCTTTATGAAGGAGAGGAAATTGAATTAACTATTGCTGCAATAGATAATGATTATGTTGTTATCCAGCCAGATGTGGGTTTAAAAACGACTATAAAAAAGGATCGGGAGGTGAATATTAGGTATTTAATGAGTATTAGTGGCAAATATCTTATTTCTGCTGAATTAACTAATGGTTCTAAGACGGATATTAAAGGTTATATCACAGTGGTTCCAAAACCAAGTAAATAATTGTTATAATTTTAAAAATTTGTTAAAATAAATATCAAGGATTGAAAAGGTCGTTGTAAACCCAATAAAAATTAAAGGTTATAAAATAATTAATTAAAATTATATGGCTAAAGCTCAAAAAATTATTTTAATTTTAATTCTGGTGATTATTTTGATTATTTTGGTGGTCGGGATTGTTGCTTTAGTGATTAAAGGTGGCAATGTGAAAAGTTTATTTGGTGGTGGATCAACAGGAAGTGACAAGTACTTTTTGGTTTATGTGATGACCGGTAATGGCAGTGCCAGTTATTATGGCCAAATTGCTAAAGAAACAGATGATTATATTATTTTGAAAGACCCCGGCTACATTAATATTCAGCCAGCTCAGAAAGAAGGGGAGCAGCCGCAAGTAACTTATACTTTTATGAAAGACGAATTCTTTAAGCCAGTTTCTGAGGTTAAGATTTATAAAGACAAGGTGGTGTTTGTGCAAGAGCTGACCAACGACTCGCCAATTGTGAATTTCTACAAAAAGCAATTAGGAAAGTAGTTTGAGTCGAGAAAAAATTTTGAGGTGGTGATGAAAAGAAAGAATCAAGAGATAGAAAAATTAAAAAAAGAAATTTTATTGTTGAGAAAGATCACTTTTAAAGACCCGCTGACTGGATTATATAACCGTCGCGGGTTTTTAAATGAAGTAAATCGCTTGGTGAAAATGGTTGATGGCATTCAGCAGCGGATGCCCACTAATTCCAGCAATCTTTTTGAAACGCTAGGTTTAATTTTTGTTGATTTAGATGATTTTAAAAAGATTAATGATAATTTTGGGCATAAGGTTGGAGATATGGTTTTGAAAAAAATAGCCGAGACGCTAGAGAGGTCTTTGAGGAAGTTTGATATTGTTGGCCGATGGGGCGGCGATGAATTTGTAATTTTGACGCTGGGAGTTGGTAGGCCCATTGTTTTGTCTATTGCTCAAAGATTAAAAAATAAAGTAGAATCCCTTGTTTTTAAGGAGAAGAAGAAAAACTTCAATTTAACAGCTAGTTTTGGAGCGACGGTTTTTTCTTCCAAAGATTTTAAAATAGAGGATTATATTAACAAAACTGATAAAGCAATGTATCGCGCCAAAAAACAAGGCAAGAACGAGATCGTTGTTGTCTAACTTTGTTATGCTATAGCATAACAAAGTTAAAGAAGATTTTTTATTTTTCCCTGTTATGCTTTAGCATAACAGGGATTTTTTGAATTGCGATTACGCCTATTTTTCTAAAATATTTTTTGGAGCAGCCGCTGTGTTATGCTATAGCATAACACAGCGGCTTTAAAAGATCTTTTAAAATCAAGCTAAAATCAAACTAACGCTTGTTATGCTATAGCATAACAACATTCCTAAACTAAATTTTGTTATGCTATAGCATAACAAATACTCCCAATGTCTTTGTTATGCTATAGCATAACAAGAATAACTATGGTAAAATAAAAGATATGGATAAAAAGTTAAATCTCAACAAAATAATTTCTTTAATTCCTTCTTTGGAAAACTTTTCTTCTTATAAAGAATGGGAAAATGCTTGCTGGGAAAAAATTTCTGCTTATCCTGAGGTGTTGGGTTTTTTAACAACTTCTTCTGAACGCCGAAAAATAATAAAAAGAATAGCAGTTATTAAGGAATTGCAAAAGGGTAAAACTTATCGAGCCATCGGTGTAGAATTAAACATTTCTTTGCAAACTATCCACAATATTAAAAAAATTATTAATGAAGAAAATTATCGAAGTTACTTTTTGCGTGTTCGAAAAATAAAAGAAAAAGAGAAAGAAGAAAAGAGATTATTAAATACTTCAGAAATAAAAATAACTAGACCAGAAATCGGAAAGCGCTACCGCCGAACTAAATTTGGTAAAGTTAGAATTATTTGATTGTTTCTTTGTTATGCTAAAGCATAACAAAGAATTTTTATGCTGTTATGCTATAGCATAACAGCATATTCCAGCTTTTTTGTTATGCTATAGCATAACAAAAACTTTTTGTATTATATGTTTTCCTTGTTATGCTATAGCATAACAAGGAAAAAGTGGGAGTAGTTATGGCGATAAGCTGCTGTTATGCTATAGCATAACAGCAGCTTTGATTATGGATTAAAATTATTGACATTATAAGTCGTTATCTTTTTATTTTGCGACTTATAATGTCTTATGGATTTTGGGCGAAAAAAGAGATATAATTAATTTATGCAGAAAAAAATTAGGCGGATAATTTTTGTTTTAGCTACTTTAATTTTTATTGGAGCAGCTTTATTTTTAATTTCTTATTCTTGGGGTTATCGGGCGAAAAAAGAGATATAATTAATTTATGCAGAAAAAAATTAGGCGGATAATTTTTGTTTTAGCTACTTTAATTTTTATTGGAGCAGCTTTATTTTTAATTTCTTATTCTTGGGGTTATCGTTGGGATAAAGAAAAATTCAATTTTGTTTCAACTGGCGGTTTGTATTTGCGAGTTAATAATACCAAACCAGAGATTTATCTTAATGGAAAGCAACTCAAAAAAGCCACGCCCGGCCTTTTAAGTAGTGGCATTTTTTTATCGGATTTATTGCCAAACGAGTATTTAGTGCAAGTGAAAAAAGATAATTATTTTAGTTGGAGTAAAAAAGTAGTCGTACAGCCTAAAATGGTGACAACTTTTTCCTGGATCACTTTATTGCCAAAAAATCCTCTCATCACTAATATTTATCCGCCCAGCAAATTAACTGCCAATAGCGAAACTTCAACAACTCCAAATTTGAAAGAAGAAATTATTGATGTTTTGCCTTTGCCAAATAACAAAGAAATTATTATTCAAACAAAAGAAACTGCGACAACAACAAGAGCTATTTTAAGCATTTTGAATATTAATAATCAAAATAAAACTGAAATTTATCAAAAGAAATTAGCCAAAAATGAAGAGCTGGATCTAGTGCCAGTTTTAAAAATTTTTGATGATGATGCCAATGATGTTCTTTTTTCTTTGACCACTAACAAAGTCACTAATTTTTACTTGTGGCAAAGAGTTAATCCAGAAGAAATTAAAAACATTTCTCAGATAATTATTAGTCAATTTAAGTTAAAAAATCCAATTACCAAAATCGATTTCTATCCGAATTTGGAAAATAAATACATCATTTTAACCAGAGGAAATTTAATGACTGTTGATTTAAATAAAAATGAAACGAAGCAAATTTTTTCTGATGTCAAAGATTTTGTTAGAAAAGATTATACGCTTTTTTGGATTGATAATAAAAATGCCGTTTACGGCTATAATTTAATTTTAAATTCTTTAACGCCATTAGGGATTTTAGAACTACCTAAAAACGCGGTAATTAAAAAAATGGAAATTTCGCCAAAAAACAGTTATTTTGCGCTTTTGTTTGATGATGACTCTTTTTATTTATTTAAAGCAGGGGAGGAGGTGAAAAAGAAGGAAGGGATTAAATTATTCGCTTTTTCTTTTGATGATAAAAAACTTGCTTATTTAAATAATAAGGGTGAGCTCAAAGTTTATTATTTAAGCGATGTTAATGGCGATGTCATTTATAAGAAAAATGAGGAGATTGTAATTACTAAAGAGGTTTTTGGAGTCGATAATTTAGTTTGGTTTTTTGATTTGATGCACCTAATCTATCAAAAAGATAAAAATATTTATTTTGCTGAAATTGATCCGCGCGACAAAATTAATATTTTTGAAGAATCTTTTGATTTTAATAATTTCATTTTAACGAGTAATAAAAATGGTACTATTTGGGCGTGGCGACCTGATTTGCTTCAAAAAATCGATTTGGTTTATGAAAATTTGAATAAATAATTTGCCTTTTAATAATATTTTTGCTACATTAAAATTAAGAGAAAAATATGATTGGAGATGATAAAAATTCACAATTATCAGATATGCTAAAAAAAGCGCAATTGGCTGCTGAGGAAAGAGAGGCTGAGCGTTTGGCGAAAAGTTTGAATTTAAAATATGCGGATTTATCTAAGTTTGCTTCTCAAACTGATGCTTTGGGTTTAATTAGTGAGGAGGAGGCAAAAGGAGCTTTGTGCGCGCCATTTGCTATTCAGCAAAAAACAGTTTTGTTAGCTTGTAAAAATCCGGCTCTTGATTCAGTGAAAAAAATTATTGAGAGTATTAAGGCTAAAGGATATGAAGTGGAGGTGATTGTTGTTTCCTTGAGGTCTTTGGAAAATTTGTGGCAAGGCTATCGCTTTATTGTTGGTAGAAAAAAAGAAATTACCGGTGGCATTGAAATTGATCCCCAGCGTTTAGCTGAAATAATGGAGAAAGTCAAAACAATTTCTTCGTTGAGACATGAAATTGAAATTTTTGACAGCCCCTATATTTCTCAGATTTTTGAAGTTATTATTGCTGGCGCTATTTCAATGGATGCCTCTGATATTCACATTGAACCAGAGGAAACAGCTGTTAGATTGCGTTATCGTTTGGATGGAGTATTGCAAGACATTTCGGATTTAAAAGAGCATTATTATCGCTCAATTTTATCAAGGATTAAATTGTTGGGCGGAATGAAAATTAATGTTCATACGGCGCCGCAAGACGGACGATTTACAATAAAAACGCCTGATGTTGATATTGAGGTGCGTGTTTCTATTATTCCGAGTGCTTATGGCGAAACAGTGGTTATGCGTTTGCTTAATCCCAAAAGCATCCGCTTGGACTTAAAAGATTTAGGATTTCGTGAAGATGATTTAGCAATTATTGAAGAACAAATTGCGCGGCCTAATGGCATAATTTTAAATACGGGTCCGACTGGTTCTGGTAAAACAACGACTTTATACGCTTTTTTGCGCCGTATTTATAATCCGGAGATTAAAATTATTACTATTGAAGATCCAATCGAATACCATTTAGAGGGGATTACCCAAACTCAAGTTAATCCTGGACGCAATTATACTTTTGCTTCGGGTTTGCGTTCGATTTTGCGTCAGGATCCAGATGTGATTTTGGTTGGTGAAATTCGTGATAATGAAACAGCGGAAATTGCGATGCACGCTGCTTTAACTGGGCATTTAGTTTTTTCCACTTTACATACTAATGACGCCTGCGGGACAATACCGCGATTGCTTGATATGAATGTTCAGCCTGCTATTTTGGCGCCGGCTTTGAATTTGGCTATTGCTCAACGTTTAGTAAGAAAATTATGTCCTCATTGTAAAGAAGAGGTAGAAGCAACACCGGAACAAGCAAAAAGGATTAGAGAGATGGTTGAAAAAATGCCAGCGCGCGTGAAAAAACCAAAGTTAGGAGATAAAATAACTCTTTATAAACCAAAAGGATGCGATTATTGCAATGGTACAGGTTATAAGGGTAGGGTAGCGGTGGCAGAACTTTTAGTGGTTGATCGAGAGATTCAAGATTTGATTACTCGTTCCGATAAAATGCCAACCGCGGCTGAAATTAAAGATTTAGCTATTAAAAAAGGAATGACAACAATGGAAGATGATGCTGTTCTAAAAATTTTGGCTGGCTTGACTAGTTTATCAGAAGCAGAAAATGTTTTAGGAAAAATTTTATAAAAACAATTATTAATTTTAAAACCGCGGATTAATAATCCGCGGTTTTTGTTTGAGTTAATAAAAATAAAAAACGGCCCCTTCAACCCGGAGGCAATTAAATCTCGCAAAAAAGATGCGAGCTCAAGAATTTTTTAAGGCAATCCGCCGAAGCGGATGAATAACCCAGCCGGAGCCAGGTTACCCTTAAAAAAATTCCCTATAGGCTATAAATTGGGTAAAAATTAACGCCCAATTGCCCCCAGGTTGAAAAGGCCGTTAGTTAATAAAGTTTAGCTAATAAAGTATTTTAAAGGACAGATATATTATAATAAATAAATTTAATTTTGTCAACAGTTGACTAGAAATTGTTAAACTAGTGAAATATTAAAAACAAAAAGTGTGAAATCAATTATAGCAAAAATAATTATTCTTTGTCAAGTAAGCTGTGGATAACTTTTTTAGATGAATTTTGGGCATTAAAGAGGCCGGCTTTTAAAATATTTAGGAAGTGTTATAATAAAATAAGGTATGTCCAAAAATATTTTTAAACCAGATCCTAATTTAGATAATGCTTTAAGACCCAAACGCTGGGAAGATTTTATTGGTCAGGAAAAAGTCAAAGCTAATTTAAGAATAATGCTTGAGGCTTCGAAAAAAAGAGATGAAGCAGTTGATCATTTGCTTTTTTATGGCGGTGCGGGATTGGGAAAAACAACTTTAGCTTATTTAATTTCTCAAGAGCTTGAAGCAAATTTAAAAATTACTTCTGGGCCGGCAATTGAGAAGGCCGCGGATTTGGCATCGCTTTTGGCAAATTTAGAGGAAGGAGATATTTTGTTCATCGATGAAATTCATCGATTAAATAAAATGATTGAAGAGGTTTTGTATTCGGCAATGGAATCGAGAGTTTTGAATTTGGTTTTAGGCAAACGTTCTTCAACTAGAGCCGTTCAAATTGATTTGCCACCATTTACTTTGATTGGCGCAACAACAAGAATTGGACTGCTATCAAGTCCATTGCGTTCGCGCTTCGGAGCAATTTTTAAATTGGATTTTTATGAAATAGAGGATATTAAAAAAATTTTAAAAAATAATGCTCGGTTATTAAATATTGAAATTGATGATGAGGCAACAGAAGTTTTAGCCAGAGCCAGTCGCGCAACGCCACGCGTGGCTAATCGACTTTTAAAACGCAGCCGCGATTTAGCTACGGTTGAAGGAAAAAATAAAATTGATAAAGAGGTTGCTCAAAAAATTTTGCAGTTGTTTGATATTGATGAATGGGGGCTCGAAGCAACAGATCGAAAGATTCTTGAGGTAATTATTGATCGTTTTAATGGCGGACCAGTGGGCATTAAAGCTTTGGCCGCAGCCACTAATGAAGAAGAGGATACGATTGAAGAGATTTATGAGCCATATTTGATGCGTTTGGGATTTTTGGAAAGAACCACGCGGGGACGAATGGTGAGCGAGGCCGGTTATAAACATTTAAATTTATATCATTTGGCTCGTAAATCCGAACAGAAAAAATTAATTGAGGAATAATTTTTTCAATAAATAATATGAAAAAAACTCAATTATTTATTGAAAATAATTTAGATAAAAAAATTCTCATTTTAATGGGAATTTTCTTTATTTTGTGGGCTAAAAATATTTTTGCTGCTGGCCCGATTATTATTAATGAAATAATGTATGATTTAAAAGGAGCTGATCCAGGATATGAGTGGATTGAGATTAAAAATATTTCCAGCGATGCTGTTGATTTAACAAACTGGCGTTTTAATGATGGCGATAATCATTTATTGTATGCTCCTCCCAAAAATGGTGGTCAAGGTTCTTTAATTATTCCGCCTCAAGGCTTTGCTATTTTGGCTGATAAGGCAGATTTATTTTTAAGTACCCATTCTAATTTTTCCGGCACCGTGATTGATACGACAATGAGTTTAAATAATACCGAAGGCACCCTAAAACTTATTGATAATAATGGCAATGTTGTTGAAGAGGTTTATTACAATAAAGCAATGGGTGGTAATGGCAATGGTTTTTCTTTAGAGCGAGTTTCGGAAAATTCTTCAAAATTTTGTGAATCAAAAAATGAAGGCGGCTCGCCAGGCCAAGAAAATAATTTTGATTGCAATAAAATTTCAAGCTCATTATCTCCAACACCAACAAAAACCATTGTGCCAACTTTTTCGCCATCAGTAGATGATAATTCAATAACTTCAGAAAACAACATTTTGGCTAACTTAGAAAATACGAATTCAACTCCCGAAGCAACTCCGATCAAAGTCAATTTAATTATTAATGAATTTTTGCCTAATCCTACTGGCCCAGATAACGAAGGCGAATGGATTGAACTTTATAATAATAGCGACGCAGATGTTGATTTAACTAATTGGCGTTTAGAAGATGCTTCGGGTCAAAAATATGTTTTTAAAGATGAAATAATTAAGAAAAAGGATTTTCTTGTTTTACCCTATAATAAAACAAAAATCAGTTTGAATAACAATGGCGAAACACTCACTTTATACTCGCCCCAAAACGAAATTGCTTTTAAAATTACTTATTCTGGTAATGCTAAAGAGGGTTATTCTTTTGCGCGATTTGCAGCTAATGATTGGCGGTGGACAAAAATTTTAACTCCCGGCGCTCCGAATCAATTTAGCAGTGATTCTGAAACAAAAAATAATTCAAAAATTACGGTTGATTCCCAAATTGAAAATGGAGAAAATGAAGGAAATGACAATATTCAAAAACAAGAAAGCACATCAGTTTCTTTGGCATCCTCAACTTCAGATAAATTTTTAAATTCTAAAACCGATAAGATTATTATTATTGCTGTTGGTATAGGAATTGTTTTAAGTGTTGCCTCAGCGATTTTTATCAAAAAAGTTTTGCCGTAATTATTTTAAATCTGCTAAGTTATCACCAATAGAAACCTGCGTTTTTAATGGCACAGTTAAAAATTCGTTTTCTTCCATTATTTTTTGGATATTTTCTTTTGCTAGATCTAATTTGTCTTTTTTGACTTCGAAAATTAATTCATCGTGAATTTGCAAAAGAAGTCGGACATCATTTTCTAATTTTTCTTTTTGAATGAAGTTAGAGATTTTTATCATTGCTTTTTTAATGATATCAGCAGCCAAGCCCTGAATAGGAAAATTAATTGCTGCTCTTTCAGCCAAACTTTTATATTTTTGATTGCCCGAAATTAAATCATAAACCCAGCGGAGCCGACCGGTTAATGTTTTAACACAGCCAGTTTGTTGAGCTTCGCTTAAAATTTTTGTTTGCCATTCGCGGATTTTATAAAAATCATGATAGTATTCCTCAATAAATTTTTTTGCTTCTTCTTTGGAAATGCCAGCGGTTTCGCTAAAAGCTTTTGCACCCATTCCATAAAGAACGCCAAAATTTAAAGTTTTAGCTTGGCGTCGCATTTCGGGTGTAACTTTATCAATGGGGACATTATTAATTTCCGCCGCGGTAATAAGGTGAATATCGCCGTTTTCAAGAAAAACTTGAATCATTTTTGGATCCTCCGAAAGTGAAGCGGCAATGCGTAATTCAATTTGCGAGTAATCCAATCCTAAAAATTGATAGCCGTCTTCAGCAATAAAACCTTTGCGAATTTTTTTTGCCCATTCACCTTCGCTCGGAATATTTTGTAAATTGGGATTTTCTGAGGAAAGGCGGCCAGTAGCCGTGCCCGTTTGGTTATAGGTTGTATGAATGCGCGAATTTTTGTCGGCTAAAAGTGGCAAGGGCTCCAAATAAGTTGTTTTTAATTTCATTAATTCACGATGTTTTAAAATTAAAGGAATAATGGGGTGAAGGTCTTGAATTTTGATTAGCTCATTTTCGCGAGTGGATAAAACGCCGCCTGGTGTTTTGCCCAGATTCTTTTTATTAAGTTTTAATTGATTAAATAAAATATCAGAAAGTTGTTTGGGCGAATTTAAATTGAATTCTTTGCCGGTGATTTCAAAAATTTTTTTGGAGACTACAGCAATTTCTTGATTAATTTCTTCAGTAAGTTTTTTAAAGTAATTTTTATCAATTTTGATGCCAAAATATTCCATTTCTGCTAACACTGGCACAAGCGGCATTTCAATTTGATAGAAAACATTTTCTAAACCGAGTTCTTTAATTTTTTCTTTTTGAAATTGATAAATTTGTTTAATAATTTCTAATGTTGGTAAATTGGGCAGCGATTTTTTAAATGTTAAATGCCAAATTTTTGGTAAATCAAAATTTTTTAATTCAGAATTAATAAGCCACTGAGCAATTTGAATGTCATAATAGGGGATTAAATCAAAAGCCTTCGCCTCTTTGATAAAATTTTTCAATTCCAATCCGATAAGGCGAGCATTTTTAATTTTTTGAGAAAAGTTTTCATCAATTGGGCCGCGATAATATTGATTGTCATAAAGAATTTTTAACTCTCCATTTTCAGAAATAAGAAAAATTTCTTTATTTTTGTTTAGATCCAAGCTCAAATCTTTTAAATCATGCCATTCAATTTTTGGTTCGGCGTTAATAGTGGTAATGGGAGTTTCATTTTTGGGCTCTAATTGATTAATTAAACTCTCAAACCGCCATTCTTTAAATAAAGGAAGAATGTCGTCTTTGTTGATTTCAGTAAATTCCAACTCTTTCAAAGATGTTTCAATTGGAACATCGCAATTTAATGTTGCTAAATATTTGCTAAAAAATGCGCTTTCTTTTTGATCTTTTAAAAGATTTAAGACTTTGGGTTTGATGAGTTTTGCTTTTTCACTTTTTTCAAAACCTGGTGTTTCAATTGTTTGATAAAGATTTTCTAAACTGCCAAAATTTTTAATTAATTCAATAGCGGTTTTTTCGCCGATGCCTTGAACGCCCAAAATATTGTCTGAAGGATCACCTTTTAATGCTTTAAAATCAACTAATTGGCTTGGCAAAAGACCCTCAAATCGTTCTTTAACCATTGCTTCATTATAAATAATGGTATCTTGAATGCCCTTTTTCATGGTATAAACAACAACTTTATCATCTTGAACTAATTGCAGCGTGTCTAAATCACCAGTTAAAATAATGATTTTTAAATCTTTTTCGGCGGCAAATTTTTTAACGAGTGTTCCAATTAAATCATCAGCTTCATAACCTTTTAATTCAAAGCGTTTTATTTTGGCAGCATCGAAAAAAAGTTTGACTTTATCAAATTGAGAAATTAAAGATTCATCTGTTTTGGGGCGAGTGGCTTTGTATTCTTTGTATTCTTTATGGCGAAAAGTTGGTTCGGCTAAATCAAAGCAAGCAGCCAAATAATCCGGTTTTAATTCTTTGATGATTTTAAAAAGGACACGAATCGTGCCATAAACTGCGCCAATTGGTTCGTTTTTGGGCGTTGTTAAATTTGGCAACGCATGATAACAGCGATGAATTAAAGCATGAGAATCAATAAGAATGAGATTTTTCATAATTATTGGGTAATCAACCGCTTATTTTCATCAATGACTTTAAATTTAAGCCAAACGGTTTTTTTCGGAAGAATTTTTTTGATTTTTTCTGGCCATTCAATAAAAATTAAATTTTTGGGATTTGAAATCATTTCTTTAAATCCCAAACTCAATAATTCTTTTGAATTTTCTAAACGATAACAATCAATATGATAGAACTTTTCAAAAGGAGTTTTTTTCGGAATTTTAAATTCTTTAATAATCACAAAAGTTGGACTTAAAATTTTGTTTTTAATTTTTAAAGCTTTTGCTATGCCTTGAACAAAAGTAGTTTTTCCAGCACCCAAATTACCGGAAAGAGCAAAAATATGAGGAGGATTGTAATTTTGATTACAAAGCGTTTCAATTAGAACTTTAGCAATTTTTTGAGTTGTTTTTGGCGAATCACTTAAAACTCGAAATTTTTTCATATTTTCAATTATAGCATAAAATTATCCCAATTTTCCAATTAATAAAAAATATAATTTAAACGATTTGAGACGATAGCCTGTCTGTCGGTAGGCGAGTATTGAACTTTATTTTTAATGTTGATGACTCGCGATGTCAATTTAACGACATCGCAAGTCGTTATATTTCTATTTTTGGACTTGCGATGTCAGAATATCCAATTAACGACATCGCAAGTCATTATTTTGGGGTTTATTGCATTTTCTCTTTTTTTGGCTTAAATTATAAATGATGGTTGAAATTTTTGAAATTGAAGGCGGAAAAGAATTAAAAGGAGAAATAAAAGTTTCGGGAAGCAAGAATGCGGCGCTCACTATTTTGCCAGCTTGTCTTTTAACGAGAGAGCCGTGTATTATCAAAAATGTTCCTTTGTTAACGGACGTTTTTGTCATGCTGGATTTAATTAAAAGCTTGGGAGCAGAAGTCAGCTGGCTTGATGAAAAAACAGTTAGAATAGAGGCCAAAGATTTAAAATCTGATGCTGATACAACTTTAGTGAGAAAAATTCGAGCTTCGATTTTAATTGCTGGACCAATTTTAGCGCGTTTGGGAGAATTAAAGATTGCGAAACCCGGCGGTTGCCATATTGGGGTGAGGGGACTTGATGCGCATTTTGAAGGATTTAGAGATTTGGGTATTGAAGCCATCGAGGAGCGCGAGCAGCAAGAAAAATATTATTTAAAAGCGCCAAAAGAACTAAAGCCAGCTTTTGTTTATCTTAATGAATTTAGTGTCACCGCCACGGAGAATTTGATGATGATTTTATCAACTATTGAGGGGCAAAGCGAAATTCATTTAGCTGCTTGTGAGCCGCATGTTCAAGAGTTGGGAGAAATGCTTCAAGCGATGGGCGCAGAAATTGAAGGATTAGGAACGCATACAATTAAAATTAAAGGAACGAAAAATTTGAAAGGTGCAGAGCATACTATTTGGTCTGATTATATTGAGGCTGGTACATTTTTTAGTTTAGCCGCTACCACGAAGAGCAATTTGAAAATTTTAAATGCGCCAGTAAATTATTTAGAAATGGTTTTTCGCAATTTGAAAAAAATGGGCATATTGTATAGAATAGAAAATGACGCTGTTTCTATTTTTGGCAAAGAAAGCACTTTAAAAGCAGCAAAAATTCAGACATTGCCGTATCCTGGATTTCCGACTGATTTGCAGGCGCCCTTTGCGGTGATGGCAACGCAAGCTGAAGGCGAGAGTTTAATTTTTGATACTTTGTTTGAAGGAAGATTTAAATATGTTGATGAATTGAATTCAATGGGTGCCAAAATTTTTCTTTGCGATCCGCATCGGATTATTGTGGCAGGTCCAACGCCACTTTTTGGGACAAAAATAAAAAGTTTTGATTTGAGAGCAGGCGCGACTTTAATTATTGCTGCTTTGGCCGCTTCAGGCAAAAGTGAAGTTTATGGTATTGAGCAAGTGGATCGCGGCTATGAAAAAATAGAAGAGCGTCTCCAACAAATTGGTGCGCAAATAAAAAGAGTCGAAAAAGAACAATAATTTTATGTTTATTAAAAAATTAGGAATTGATTTAGGGACAACTAATACTTTGGTCTTTGTGCCAAAAAAAGGAGTGGTAATTTTTGAGCCAACTATTGTTGCTTATGATTTGCACGACAATCGTATTTTGGCTGTGGGAAAAGAGGCAAAAGAAATGATTGGTCGAACGCCTGATGATATTGGCGCTTATAGACCCTTAAAAGATGGTGTAATTGCTGATTACAAAACCACGAAAACAATGCTTAAATATTTTATTTCCAAGGCATTGGGTGGTTTTAATTTTTTCAAACCAACACTGATTATTTCTGGACCAGCTGGTATTACCTCAACCGAAAGACGGGCAGTGATTAATGCTGGAATTGAAGCGGGTGCGCGAGAAGTATTTTTGGTGCGCGAACCAATTTTAGCAGCTTTGGGCGCTGGTATTCCGATTAATTCTGCCTCAGGGCATATGATTGTTAATATTGGTGGTGGCACAACAGAAGTGGCGGTTATTTCTTTAGGCGGTATTGTCTCCTGGTCATCTTTAAGAGTTGCTGGCAATAAATTTGATGAAGCAATTGTTAATTATGTGAAGAAAAAATACAATTTAGCGATTGGTGAGCAGACAGCAGAAAAAATTAAAATTGAAGCCGGTTCAGCTTTGCCGCAAAAAAATAAAATTGAAACCGAAGCAAAAGGAAGAGATTTAACTACTGGTTTACCAAAATCAATTATTATTAGTTCTAATGAAATTGCCGAAGCGATCACTCCCTATTTAGAAGAAATTGGGGAATCTATTAGAAATGTATTTTTAAATACTCCACCAGAATTGGCAGCAGATATTATTGAAAAAGGGATTGTTCTTTCTGGTGGTAGCGCTCTTTTACGCAATCTCGATGAATTTATTTCGCGCATTACCGGCGTTAATGCCTATGTGGCTGAAGATCCTTTGTATTGCGTGGCTAAAGGCACGGGTATTATTTTGGAGCATCTGGATATTTATAAACGCGCTTTATTGAGCAAAAAGTAAAATGAAATTGGAAAAATATTTTGATGAAGTAATTAAAAACAATACCGTTGATGGAACCTGGTTATTTTTAGGGATTGATTTGGAAAAATCTTTTAATTTTGCTTTTCAGTTAGCTCAAAAATTAACCAGTTTTGAATATATTTATATAATGGCAGATAGCGATGTTTTAGCTGAGCAAATTAAAGAAAAATTTCAGGTATTTGATTTAAGCATTAAACAAGTTCAGGAAATTCAGAAAACACTTTATTTATCAAGTGAAAGTAAAAAAGTTTTAATAATTAAAGAAATTGAAAAAATGTCTTTGGAGGCTCAGAATGCTCTTTTAAAAATTACTGAGGAACCACCAAAAAATACAGTTTTCTTTTTTGTGAGCAACGATGAAAATAAAATTTTGCCAACAATTTTGTCTCGAGTAAGAGTTATAAAAATACCGATTTTTCCTCAAGACAATTTTTATCGTGAGCGGATTGATAAAAAAATGGAGCAACTACTTTCCAGTAATAATCCTTTAAAAATCTATAATGAAGAATTTGCCGAAATGGATCCAGTGGAATTTTTAGAAAACCTTGTTGTTTTATTACGCGATCAAGTTTTTGATAAATTTGGGATTAAAGATTATAAATTTACTAATACTACCACTCATTCCAATTATGAAATTTTAGAAAAGGCCATAAAGGCATTAGAAGGAGTTAAATATGCTAATTTAAATCCGCGGCTTCAGATTGAAAACATTTTATTTAATCTACCAAGAAAATAAGTTGCGGAAGTTTATCTTATTTTGAAATCGGTTATAATATTAGAAGAGTTATTTTTTAAGGGTCGAAGTTTTTAAGCTGGCAAAAATACTTAATTTTTATTGCCAGCCCATCAAAATGCTTATTAATCAACTAATAGAAAAATTTAAAAAAGAAGGAGGCAATGTTTTAGAGGCTTTTAAAGCTGAAATTGCGGGCGTTCGTTCCAATCGGCCGCAGCCAGCTTTAATTGAAAATTTAAAAGTCGAGTGTCCGGCTTATGGGACAGTGATGCCATTAAAACATATAGCAACGATTCAAGTCAGCTTACCTAATAATTTAATTGTTCAAGTTTGGGATAAAGCCAATGTCAGCGCCTGCGAAAAAGCGATTCAAGCAGCTAATTTAGGTGTGACGACAATGATTGAAGGTTCACAAATTCGCGTTGTTTTGCCTCCTTTATCGCAAGAGCGTCGGGAGCAAATTTTCCAACTGGTTAAGAAAAAGGCCGAAGAAACAAAAATTCGTCTTCGCAATTTGAGAGAAGATATTTTGAAAGAAATGAAAGAACTTTTTGAAAATAAAAAGATCACCGAAGATGATAAATATCGCGGTAAAGATGAGTTGCAAAAAGTGATAGACGAATTTAATGATAAAATTGAAGAAGTTGTAGAAAATAAAAGAAAGGAACTTTACGAATAAATTATGCTTTTTGTTATTATATTTATTATTTGTTTAAATATCCTAGTTTTTGTTCACGAACTTGGCCATTTTTTAGTGGCTAAAAAGAATGGTTTGAAAGTAGAGGAATTCGGAATGGGCATTCCGCCGCGGATTTTTGGCATTAAGAAAGGCGAAACTCTTTATTCATTAAATGCTTTGCCAATTGGAGGATTTGTGAGAATTTATGGTGAAGATGGCGCTCATCCGGAAGAAAAAAATAGTTTTGCTAGCCGGCCGCCTCTAACGCGAGCAAAAATTCTTATTGCTGGCATTGTGATGAATTTAATTTTTGGCATTATGATTTTTATTGTTGGATTAAATATTGGCATTCCTACTGTAGTTGATGAGAAAAATATTGCTTATGTTAAAGACATTAAGTTATCAGTTTTGCAGGTTCAGAAAGATTCACCAGCCGAGGCAGTTGGCATCAAAATGGGAGACCGCATTTTAAAAATTAGTTATGCTGATAAGGAGATTTTAAATCCCTCGGTTGAGGAATTGCAGAGATTTTCTAAAGAATATGTTGGTAAGGAAATTACAATGCAAATTGAAAGAGGTAATAAAAATTTAGAAATTAAAATTACACCTCGAGAAACAAAGGATGAGAATCAAGGAGCTTTGGGCGTGGTGATAGGCGAGACCGGCTTTTTAAGATATCCGTTTTTCAAGAGTGTTTGGGAGGGAATCAGATATGCTTTGGGATTGTTTGTTAATATTTTTGTGATGATTTTTGTCTTTTTGAAGTCGTTAATTTTTCAAGGCAAGATGTTGGGGGAGGTGGCTGGACCAGTGGGGATTACAGTTTTGGGCAGTGAGACATTGAAATTGGGCATCGGATATTTTCTTCAATTTTTAGCAACGCTTTCGGTGTATTTGGCAGCTATTAATTTAGTGCCTTTTCCGGCTTTGGACGGTAGCCGCATTGTCTTTACTATTTTAGAAAAAATCCGCGGTAAAGCCGTTCCGCCAAAGGTCGAAAATCTTATTCATTCAATCGGTTTTGCAATCCTGCTTTTAATATTTTTTGTTATTACTTATAAAGACATTGCCAAATTGTTTTAAAGTTAGATTGCAAAAAATTTAAAATTAATTTAAAATAAAAAATAAAATTATGCGACAATCAGAATTATTTTCTCAAATTAGTAGAGATTTTCCCAAAGATGAGGTTTCGGTCAATGCGCGCTTTTTAATTCGCGCTGGTTTTATTGATAAAGTTTCTTCAGGCGTTTATGCTTATTTGCCATTAGGCTGGCGAGTTTATAAAAAAATCGAGCAAATTATTCGCGAAGAGATGGTGGCGATTGGCGGTCAAGAAGTTTTTTTGCCAGTTTTAATGCCCAAGGAATTATGGCAAAAAACCGGCCGCTGGGATTCTTTTGGTGAAGTTTTGATGAAAATTAAAGACCGCGCGGATAAGGAATATGTCTTAGGGCCAACTCATGAAGAATTAATTGCCGAATTAGTAAGAAAAAACATCCATACTTATCGCGATTTGCCAAAAGCGATTTTCCAAATTCAAGATAAATTCCGCGATGAACCAAGAGCAAAATCAGGATTATTAAGAGGAAAGGAGTTTATGATGAAGGATTTGTATAGTTTTCATGCCACACGCCAAGATCTGGATAATTATTATGAAGAGGCGAAAAAAGCTTATTTTAAAATTTTTTCTCGTTGTGGGTTAAAAGCTTTTGCAGTTGAGGCTTCGGGTGCGGGATTTACTAAAGAATATGTCCATGAATTTATGGTAAAAACACCAGCCGGAGAAGATATAACTGTTTTATGCGACTTGTGTGGTTTTGCTCAAAATAAGGAATTGGGTCAATACAAAGCCAAAAAAACTTGTCCGAATTGCGGCGGAATCTTAAAAGAAGAGAAAACAGTTGAAGTAGGCAATATTTTTAAATTGGGTACAAAATTTAGCGAAGACATCGGCGCTTATTTTGTTGATCGCGACGGCCAGAAAAAACCAGTGATTATGGGTTGTTATGGAATTGGTGTTGGAAGATTAATGGGCACAGTGGTTGAAGTGCATCACGATGAAAAAGGAATGATTTGGCCATTGTCGGTTGCGCCATTTGCTATTCATCTCATTCAAATTAATCATCCGGAGCAAAAAATTCAGAATAAAATTCAAAAAGCAGCCCAAAAAATTTATAACACTTTAACGAAGAAAAATATTGAAGTTTTATATGATGATCGTTTGGATTCTTCAGCAGGCGAAAAATTAATTGAGGCGGATTTAATAGGCATTCCTTATCGAGTGGTGATTAGTGAAAAAACTTTGGCTAAAGATTCAGCAGAAATTAAAAGACGCGATTCAGAAAAAGTGGAATTTGTTAAATTGTCGCAGCTTTTAAATTACTTTAAAAAAGCATTAAATTCATAAAAAATTATGTTTAAAAAATTATTAGCTAAATTATCACCAGGTTTAGGCATTGATTTGGGAACAGCAAACTCTTTGGTTTATTTGCAAAACCAGGGGATTGTTATTAATGAACCCTCGGTTGTGGCTTTTAATCAAAAGACAGGCGAGATTTTAGCTATTGGTAAAGAGGCGCAGGCAATGGTTGGAAGAACGCCACCGCATATTGCTGCTGTTCAGCCATTAACTAATGGTGTTATTTCTGACTTTGAACTGACCGAAGAGATGCTTAAATATTTTTATAAGAAATTTAAGAGTTCAAAGTGGGGGATTTTACCTTATCGGCCAAGAGTGGTTATTGGCGTACCGTGCGGGATTACAGAAGTAGAAAGAAAGGCAGTGGCTGATGCTGCTTTAAATGCTGGTGCGGGAGAGGTTTATTTGATTGAAGAAGCTCTGGCAGCAGCTATTGGCAGTCATTTGCCAATTTTTGAGCCTTCAGGAAATATTTTGGTTGATATTGGCGGTGGCACAACAGATATTATTGTTATTTCTTTGGGTGGTATTGTTCATTATAAAAGTTTGAAAATTGCTGGTCAGAAATTTAACGAGGATATTATTCGTTATGTAAAAGATGAATACCGGTTGCTTATTGGAGAGGTCAGTGCCGAACAAGTAAAACTTGAAATCGGTGCAGCTAAAGTAAATGGTATGGAAAAGAAAGAAGCAGTAGTTAGAGGACGTGATTTAGCAACGGGTTTGCCAAAAGAGATTGTTTTAACTAGCGATGAAATTGCTAAAGCACTTGATAGGTCTTTAAAGGTCTTGGTTGAAGCTATTCGTTCAACAATTGAAGAAACGCCGCCGGAATTAGTAGCTGATATTTCAACAAAAAATATTTGGCTTTCGGGAGGAGGCAGTTTGTTAAGAAATCTGGATCGATTAATTGAGAATTATTGTGCCCTGCCAGTAAAATTGGTTGATGATCCTTTAACAGCAACGGTGAGGGGATTGGGAATGATTGTGGAAGATTTAGAGAAATACAAAAAAATCTTAATTTATGAATCCAATACTCAAGAATAAAATTTTAAGCATTGGGCTGATTCTAGCTTTTATTCTGAGTTCCCAAAGCGCGTTAGCTGCCCAAAACTCTTTTTTTGCTGGTTTCCGTTCAGCTCTTTTAAGTATCATTAAAACAATTGATTATTGGGTGAGTGGTTTTATTAATTATAAAGAAATCCAGGAAGAAAATAATGTTTTAACTTTTCAGAATCGCGCTTTAAAATCTCTTTTAATTGAATATCGAGATTTAAAAGAGGAAAATGAGTTGTTAAAAGAGGCATTGCAATTAAAAAAGACAAAAAATATTGATTTTGTTTTGGCTAATATCGTTGGCCGCTCACCCTTAAATTTTTCTCAAACTTTTGTGATTGATAAGGGCGAGGAAGATGGAATAAAGGTTGGCCAGGCAGTTATTTGGGGAGGAAAAACTTTGGTTGGCGAAGTGATTGAGGTTTCAAAAAATTTTAGCACGGTAAGAGCTTTAACCGACACTGAATTTAAAACAGCGGTTTTTGTTGGCGATAATAAAATTGAAGGATTGTTTAAGGGTAACGGCTTTCTTGATCCTTATGTTGATTTAGTCCCTTTAAAAGAACAAGTTCAGGAAAAAGATCAGGTTTATACTTCTGGTTTGGATAAAAAATTTATTCGCGGTTTGTATATTGGCGAAGTGAAAAGCGTTGAAAAGCCTCAAGATAAGATTTTTTT
>Ga0078972_1008941_pt1 | contig 20295 bp, 22 predicted proteins | sample YelNatPaOPGAMG01_FD_67568 | JGI IMG/M metagenome (GOLD analysis project Ga0078972, IMG submission 67568) | Hot spring thermophilic microbial communities from Obsidian Pool, Yellowstone National Park, USA - OP-RAMG-01 (SPADES assembly) (version 2) | ecosystem: Environmental > Aquatic > Thermal...
GGCGGCCGGCCGGGGGGGGTGGGGGGGGGGCGCCGGCCCGCCCCGCGGGCTGTTTCCCCCCCGCGGCCGGACGAAGTGAGCCGGTTCGACACCGCCCACGAGCTGACCTCCCAGCCGAGATCTGAACCCCACCGGAACGGTCGGGCGTCAAGGCCTTACAAGACGATAGGGGAGCCCCCCTAACACCGGGATGAGCACGGTGGTCACAAATTCCCAGTGCGCTATCGCGAAATGGCCCTCCTTCAAGTCGGTGTAGCGGTCGCTGAAGAACTCGCCTCTAAACGTCACCTGGCCGTCGGCGACCAAGAGCAGACACGCCGACCTCTCCGCAGCCGGCCGACGAGGATCGCCTCGGATTTTGGAACGGTTACTGGACCTCCGCCGGCCTGTGGGCATCGGACAAGTTCTCGTCGACGGGTCTAGGATCGCATACCCGCCCGGACGGTCACGACAGCGTGAGACTGTTAGGAGTAGAGTTACAGAAGGATCCCCGACTACACAGGAGGTTGCCGTGGTCAGGCAGAATCCTGACGCCACCAAGGTCGGCAAACCGCTGTCGGTCCTCCCCTCCCGAGAAGTCCTCCCGAGCATGTTTCACGTGAAACAACGGGTGCTTGATTTCTCCACACCTAGGACTAAAGATGGAGCACATGACTCAGCCCGACAATAACGACAGACGGGCTCGTTCGATCTTCGACCGACTGAGATCCTCGACACCTGCGGATCCCCCGGCAACATCGGATCCAGCTGACCCCACCGGCGCAACCATTGACCCCCGCCAGAAACCACCTAGTGATGGCCTGCTTGAAAGCTCACTAACGCCGGACGCCGCTGATACGACATCATTTGAAGAAGGCGCTCCTCTCGGCGAAGACAGTCAACCCTCGCCCCTTGGGCCCCCTTGGCCCCTTGAGCAGGATTTGCCCGCAGAGCCCGATCCTTCCGAGATTAAAGATGCAGTACCACGAGCAAACCCTCCTCCAGATGTGCCATCCCTCCAAGGCAGGTCAGTTCTAGAAGAAGGTTCTGGCGCTGATAATCCGGTTGTATCTGCTCCGCACGACTTGACGCTACTGGTAGCTTCCCTCGAGACACGGACATTGGAGCTTCAAGAGGGTGACGAAAAGAGCACTCATTCTCTTGACGACTACGGCAGACCATTGCATCCGTCGAGCCTTGCTCACGAGCTGCCAAGGCGTATAGCAATCGCAAATCAGAAGGGCGGCGTAGGTAAGACAACGACCACGGTTAACGTCGGGGCTTCACTCGCTGAACTGGGCTACCGGGTTCTAGTCGTCGATCTCGATCCACAGGGGAATGCCACCACTGGCCTGGGAGTAAACGCCCGAAGCCTCGAATCGTCGATCTACGATGTCCTCCTACACGACGTTCCGACTGACGACGTCATTGAACCCACATCCATGCGGAACCTCTTCGTGGTGCCCGCCACGATTGATCTTGCCGGAGCCGAGATAGAGTTAGTACCGGTCTTCAGCCGCGAACTTCGGCTCAAGCGCGCACTCGATACTGTCGCAGACGATTTTGACTTCATTCTGATTGACTGCCCTCCGTCGCTCGGTCTTCTCACTGTCAACGCCATGGCTGCGGCGGGCGAGGTACTGGTTCCCATCCAATGTGAGTACTACGCACTAGAGGGCCTTGGACAGCTGCTCCGAAACGTCAACCTCGTGAAGGCCAATCTCAACGCCACCTTAGACGTGAGCGTCATTGTTCTCACAATGTATGACGCTCGAACCAAGCTGGCGGAGCAAGTGGCCGCAGAGGTCCGGGACCATTTCGGGAGTCGCGTGTGCCGTAGTGTCATACCGAGGACCGTGCGACTTTCGGAAGCGCCGTCGTTCGGGCGCCCGATTACTACGTTCGACCCCTCGTCTAGGGGCGCTATTGCTTACAGGGAACTAGCTAAGGAGGTGAGTGGTGGCGCGAAGAAGCGGGTTAGGTAGAGGACTGGGTGCCTTGATACCTACCGAGGTTGCAAGCGATCAGGCATCCACATTGCTCGAGATTCCGGTCAACTCTATTGAGGCGAACGAACACCAACCAAGGACCAGCTTCGACGAGGAAGCACTGGTGTCCTTGGCGGCTTCTATACGGGAGGTTGGAGTGCTCCAGCCCATCCTTGTCAGAGAGCTAGGGGATGGCCAGTATCAGTTGATTGCAGGCGAGCGACGTTGGCGAGCAGCTAAACGAGTCGGTCTTCCTTCCATCCCTGCGATCGTAAGAACTGCCACAGAGTCCGAGCGCCTCGAACATGCATTGATCGAAAACCTCCACCGCCAAGATCTCAACCCGATGGAGGAGGCCTCCGCATACCAGCAGCTACTCGAGGAGTTCGGCCTGACCCACGAAAAGCTCTCGGCGCGGGTCGGCAAGAGCAGGGCTGCGATCACCAACGCACTGCGTTTATTCCAACTGCCCCCCTCTGTCCAGGATCTCCTCCGCAGTGGTCAGATCAACTCTGGACACGCTCGCGCCCTGCTGTCGACCCCAGACCGCTCGTTCCAAGAGACCCTCTCAAAGCGAATTGTGTCAGAAGGACTGTCAGTACGAGCCGTAGAAGAAGCTGTAAAGCAACGCAACAACGGCACTACAACAGATCGGCGGCCGCATGCCCCCGGAGGTAGCCCGCCACCGGCCGCAATACTCGAACTCGAAGAACTCCTCTCTAACCGGTTGTCGACCTCGGTGAAAGTCACCTTGGGGACCAAGAGGGGCAGAGTCATCATCGACTTCGCTTCCCTCGAAGACCTTGAACGCATCTACCGTACGATGACCGGACCAGACCAGATTCAGGAGTAGACCTACGACCCCTTCTCAACGGCCACTAGAGAGTCTGTCGGGTAAACCTAAATCCACAGGATGTGATTAACTCTGTGGACAACCAGGCATGTGCTCCTCTTGTGAGCAGGGCTAACAGAGATGGCCGGTCAGGTAAGCGCTGGCGCGAGATTTACAGGTGAGGGGATAGCTCGTCGAGGATCTTGGCCTTGGGCCTAGCCCCGACTATCCGCACCTTGGGCAGGCCGTCCTTGAAAAGGATCATCGTCGGGATGCTCATGACGTCGAAGCGTCGTGCAACTTCTTGGTTGTCGTCGACGTTGAGCTTCGCAAGCTTCAGACTTCCGGCTTTCTCGCTGACGATCTCGTCGAGTATCGGAGCCACCATCTTGCACGGTCCGCACCATTCAGCCCAGAAGTCCACCAGGACTGGCGCCTCGGACGATTTGATCTCCTCGTCGAAGGTCTGGTCGGTAAGTTTCACGGCTAGCTCAGCCACGTATATCGCCTTCTTTCGTCTACCCGAGCACTTCTCGAGGTAACGTCTATGCCAACACTGCCGGAAGCGACACCATTCCAGGCGGTCGACACTGACCGAGCAAACCTGATTCGACGCCCTACTGGCTTTCCAGCCACCTCTCGGCGTCGATGGCGGCCATACACCCACTCCCTGCGGCGGTGATCGCCTGGCGATACTGGTCGTCCTGCACATCACCCGCAGCAAACACTCCAGGCACGTTAGTCGCAGTGGAGCCGGGGACGGTCTGCAGGTAGCCGCTGGCGTCCATATCCAGCTGACCCTTAAAAATAGCCGTGTTGGGAACGTGGCCGATCGCTACGAACACTCCGCTTACTGGAAGCACTTGCTCCTCGCCTGTGACCACATTATGAAGTTGCAACCCTTCGACCTTCGACTCACCCAAGATGTCGGTGACGACGCTGTCCCAGACGAAACGAATCTTGGGATTCTTGAAAGCTCGGTCCTGCATAATCTTGCTGGCCCGAAGCTCCTTGCGGCGATGGACTACAGTCACCGTCTCTGCGAACTTGGTGAGGAACGTTGCCTCCTCCAACGCCGAGTCCCCGCCTCCTACGACGGCTATGTTCTGGCCTCGGAAGAAGAACCCATCACAGGTCGCACACGTGGACAAGCCTCGGCTTATCAGCCGCTCCTCTGCCGGCAGACCGAGCATGAGACTTTGAGCGCCTGTAGCTACGATTACAGACCGCGCTCGGTGCTCGACGGTCTCACCGGTGGAAGGATTCTGAGCCCAAACCCGAAGCGGCTGAGACGAGAAGTCGACGCGCTCCACTTTAGTCGTGAGGAACTCTGCACCGAATCGGGCCGCCTGACCCCTCATGTTTGCCATCAACTCCGGGCCAGCGAGCCCATCCACGAAGCCGGGGAAGTTCTCTATGTCCGTGGTCAGCATCAACTGCCCGCCGGGCTGGTCGCTAGTGGAGGACGGCTGGCCTTCCATCACGAGAGGTGACAGGTTTGCCCGGGCGGTATAGATAGCTGCCGTCAACCCGGCAGGACCTGATCCGACGATCAGCACATCCCGTTCGGTGGCATCTTCGACGCTAGACAAAGTGGAACCTCCTCAAGCTCACTAAGACCGACCCTTCGGACGTCTTCTAGACCATGCCAACGCGCCAGACGCAAGAAATATTGCAGACGCAGCCGCGTCCACCGTCCAGACCCGTCGCGACAGCGGGTGATAAGGCAGGTAGACGTCTGCGAGGCGTATGAGGGCAATGACTACTAGGAGGAGGCTCACAACCCCGAGCACACCTACGACGACGCCGTAGACAAGCCCGCGAGCCACGACCGTCACAGGCACCGTCGTCTTTTCGCGAACGGTCCCGACTACAGACTCGATGTGGTCGGCTATCTGGTCGGGCCAGTCGTGAGCGGGTGCCGTCTGCCGAGGACTACCGGGAGTGGTCATGGCTTCTCAGCCTAACCACGAAGTTCACGCTGCTCTAGAAGACTCTCAGCTTTGAAATGTCAACCCGATCAGAAGGACCCAGGTTGGTGATCAGGAAGAGTATGTAGCGACCACGGCTGTTACCCAAAGAAAAGGCGTGGTTTCCATCGATCGAGCTCGCTGCATCCAAGGGCTGCCCCCAGCTCGACGCTGGGTTACCACTGGGAATAGCGTGCTCAGACACGTAGACCGCAGCGGACCACCCTGCGGTGGGAGAAGAAACTTCCAGACGTCGAAGCTTCAATGACGACCCAAGGTCAAGCGAAAGGCCGATACCGTTATAGAGCCCCCCGAAGTTCGGAGTGGCATATAGATCGGTCGACCAAGAAGCCGACGAGGTGTAGTCGATCGTGTTCCCGGCCTCCTGCGGGTTGTCCGCTTGGCGACCGGGGACGACCATGTACACCGACACATTTTGGACCGAAAGTTGGCCGGCCGTCGATGGAGGGGAGATCGACCCCGGCTTGGACGTCGAAGTCGGTGAAGGCGACAACACGGACCTCACGCTGCCGGTCGATAGGAGCCTTGCCGCGAGGAACCCGCCAGCCGCGAGCAAGACGAGGACCACGATCCCGATTCGCCGTTCGCGCCGCCTCAAGCCCGTGCGCGCTGACTGCGCCAGCGGTATCTCCACCGTGATCTGCGAACCGCCTCCTGCTCTTTCCCCCAGGGTTGCATCAGGACCGGCCGAGTAGACAGCAGCTTCTATCGCAGAAGTCCGGTCGACCTGCTGGTCAGCGTCGAAATTCGGGCTGAGCTGCAGCGTCGGCTCCACCTGCGAGGGAGCCGCCTGCCGCTGGCCCTCTGATCTTTCGATGTCAGGCGGAGGAGGAGGCGGAGCGGCTAGAGGTGTCATGCCTGCCCTCGGGGAAGGAGCCCCCGCGAGCCGAGCGACCGCCCCCTCGGCGGGCATAACGGACACCTGGGACGTACGCGCCGAGTCCGCACGATCGACTTGGAGCTGTGGAGTTGCCGCCGGACGGGCCGGTCGACCGCGATGGCGGTCCTTGCCGACCTCGTCCAACCTGCGCACGAGATCGGCTGCCGACTGGGGGCGCCTATCGGGGCGTTTCGCTAAAAGCTCCACCACTAGCCTGTCCAGCGAACCGGGAATAGACCTTACAGTCGAAGACGGTCTGGGGATCCGCTCGTTGAGGTGGGCCATCGCCGTCGCCATGTCACTCGACGCACTGTAAGGGGGCGCCCCGACCAGCATCTCGTAGAGGACCACCCCTAGCGAGTACAGATCCGTCGTACCGTCGACATGGTCGCCTCTCACCTGCTCCGGGCTCACGTACTTGGGAGTCCCAAGGACGATCCCTGTACGCGTCAGGTCCACTCCCGACGCGTGGCCGGCTTTCGCTATTCCGAAGTCGGTGACCTTCACCTCGATATCCCCACGGTCGTTGCGGACCAGCAGGATGTTGGCGGGCTTGACGTCCCTGTGTATGACGCCCGCCTGATGTGCGTAGCCGAGCGCCTCGGCGACTTGACGGGTCACATCTAGCGCCTCGGGCACCGTCAGGCGTCCTCGATCGTCGAGAACCTCTCGTAGGTTCTTGCCGCGCACGAGTTCCATCACGATGTACGCGCTGTCACGTTCGCGTCCTGTGTCGAAGGTCGCGACTATACCGGGGTGCATTAGACGCGCAGCCGCCACTGCCTCCCGACGGAACCTCTCCAGCAGGACGGTGTCTCCGGCGAGATGGCGGTGCAGGACTTTGATCGCCACCCGCCGGCCTAGCGTCTCGTCTTCCGCCTCCCACACCTCCGCCATGCCACCGCGTGCTATCGGCGACACCAGCCGATACCTGCCTGACAGCAGGTCACCGGCTCGGCAGAGCAGGGTTTCGTTGGTCTCGGCCACTTCTGTTCAACAGTAGTCCTCGGTCGCCACCTGGCATGGTCGACCCTGCATCCGCTTACGTTACGGGCGTTCCTGTGGCAACCACGCCACGCCGATAGCTCCTCTGCCGGCGTGACTTCCCACCACAGGTCCGACCTCCCCGAAGAGGATGTCGCCGTCGGAGACGTCGACCTTGTCGAGCATACCGACGAACTCGTCGCGATCGGGTGCGTCAGCCGAGAACACAGCCAGGCGCCGCAGGGGTCCCGCCTGACGCACCTTGTCAGCGAGGTAACGCAACGAGCGTGCTCTCGTTCGCTGCTTCGATTCCTCTTCGACGACGCCGTCGCGGACTTCTATAACCGGCTTGATAGCCAGCATGGACCCCAGCGCTGCCCGAGCCCCTCCAATGCGCCCGCCCTTCTTTAGGTTCTCGAGAGTGTCGATGGCTCCGTAGAGCTTCAACGATCTCGACGCTTCGAGGGCGCAGTCCTCGACTTGCGCAAGCGTGGCGCCGGAAGCCGCTATGCGGGCCGCTTGCGTCGCCACCAACCCTATGCCCAAGGTAACTGTCATAGAGTCGACGATCCGGATCGGAAGGCGGCCGGCGAGCGCGACCGCCCCCTGACGGGCCGACTCGATCGTCGCGGACATTTTCGACGACAGGTTTATGCACACGATACCGGTCGCCCCTTCGTCTGCGATCTCCTCGAAGACCTGCTGAAACTGACCAGGGGACGGAGCGGCCGTGCTGGGCAGTACGGCCGAGGTAGAACAGCGGTACCAGAAGTCCTTGGTCGACAACTCGTAGCGGTCTACGAACTCCTCGTCGCCGAAACGGATCCTCAGGGGTACCATCGAGATCCGCCATTTTTCGAGCGTCTCGTCGAGGAGATCGCAGGCACTGTCAGTTACTATCCGGACACCTGTCAAATTGAGTCTTCTCCTCGTGGGATCGCCGAACCTAGGGTTTCATCTTCGACCTGGCCGGGTTCGAGTTGGTGACATCGCTATCTGAACTCCATCGAAGCTTGCGGCGGCCCTCCGAGCGCGCTCCCGGGCTCCTTGGGGTCGCCAGGCTCCTGCTCCACGTCGTCGAGGGGGGAGGGGATAAGCCCTCTGCGGCGCCTGCCTCGCCTGAGGTCGCGACCCCACCACACAGCCAGGGACAGTGCAGCAAGGATCGCCAACACGATAGCCACGCCAGACACCGCTGTGCTGCGAACGGTGTCATGATCGCTCGCCAAGAGCACAGACCCGTCCGGCGTGTAGAGGTCCACTTCGAGAGGGAAGACCCCCGACGACCTCGCCTCTACGGGAACGTTGACTGTCGTGTTCTGCTTGGTCAAATCAAAGACGCAGACCTCTTCGGTGGGTGTCGGCACCCTGCATAGTCCCGCGGCCGGCTTGAACACCGGGAAAAGCAGTCTCTGGCTGATCAACCTCACCTCGACGCGCGCCTGGAGGGATCCCGACACGAGCACGGTTATGGGGATCTGCCCGTGGGTTGAGGTCAACGTGATCGCTGTCGCTGGCGGAAGAGCGAAGCTGCCGGATGCTTTCGCTAACTCCCGGTTGAGGGACTGCAGTATCTCAGCGCGGGTCTCGGGCGTCAGGGAAACCGACTCACTGGCGAGAAGGTCGTTGGACAGCCCTGCCAGTGCCGGGGAGGATCCCCCCAGCAGCGAGGTCACTCCATCCAGCTTCTGACGGGCCTCTAGAATGCTTGTCGCTGCAGCTGCGAGAGCCTGCAAAGCCGAGCCGTCCGGGGGTAGCCGAGATGCCAGCTCCAACGAGACAGGTGCTGTAGGAACACGGGAGAAGAGGCCCGACGCTGAGACCGGGTCGATCAGCGGATTCCCAGCAAGGCCCGCTATGAGAGTCTTTAGAAGTTGCGGTGAAGCGCTCCAGCCCGCCTGTGGCAAGAGGGCCACGCCGCGTCTCAGTCCGGGCGCCTCGGTCTCTATCATGGCCAACTCGGCAACGATCCTGTTTGCTTTCGCAACCGCAGGCCCGTTCGACGTAAACACCGCCGACAGGCCGGCGTCAGCCCCGAACACGGTGAAGTCCTTGTTCCCGTACGACAGCGACGTCGGCTTCCCGAAGGTGGTCTGGGTATCCGCTACCGGCAAGGGGCTGAGGGAGGCTTGAGGGAGAATGACAGTCCTTGCCCCTTCCTGCGTCAGGGCATCGAGAGCGGAGGTCCCCACGCTCCCGGCCGAAACCCACGTGGCAGGGGAGGGTGCGACGCCGACCGTCGACTTGAACACGGCTGTCGCGGCGCTGATTTGCACGCCGAGCTCACTACCCAGGCCCGCGGCGCCCAGGTCTGCGATCGCGGAGGGATCGTACGTCGACGCCAATATGGTCAACGAGCCTTTCTTCACGGCCGCAGCCAGGTTGGACAGCGTAGAGGCGTCTAGTTTCGAGCCGGCGGTGGCTCCCCGGGCGAGGCCCCCGAGCGTCCTCGGATCGGCCAGCAGGCTGACCGGCACGGGGTGGTGTCCGTCCAGTACCGCCGAGATCTGGTTGAGGCGTTGCGCCTCCGAAGCGCTCGGCGGGGCTCCCGGTAGGGTGCCTTTCGAAGGCGTCTCAGCGAAAGGAACAATTAGAGCCACGGCTAGAGGCTGATACCCAGACGACCCAGAATCCGGGCTGCTCGCGTACTCGATAAAGAGGTTCTGAGGCGCGTCCAGCGGGACAGAGGAGGCGCTGAAAAGCTGGACCTGCACCGGGAAAACACCGGTCTCACCGAGATACAACGTCGGAAGGACCGACCCCTGCACCGGCGCGTTCACTGGCAAAGGCAGATCCACCCCGCCGGACTGGTCGACTGACAGGGCTGAAACATCCACTACCTGCTGATAGAAGTAAGCGCCGACCTTCCCGTTCGCAGCTTCGTCGAACGCGGTGCGGGTTATCAGGCGGTCGAAGACGGTGACCTGCAAGCGGTCACCGGAGTCCGCAGGAACACCCAAACGCATCTCGAAGATACCATGCCCCTCGATCCAAGACGACTGTGACAATACTTGCGTCACCGATACGGCGTTACCGGCGCCGGGCGAGGCTGGCGTGGAGGATGCCGCAGTAGCGCTGCTAGGCAAGCTCGGCGGCGCAGCGTAGGCCGTGTGGTCGATCCCGGCGCAGCACGCGACGAGCACCGATGCTATAGCTACGGGCACAAACCCCGACAATAAAGGCAACGCGGACGAGTACAGCCGGCGCAGCAAGCGCCTCATCGGAGCCGTAAAGCCAGCGTCGAAAGGGCCATCGGCTGATCCTCGAAACCGGCACGGCGGTAGAGGTTCAAGGCTGGCGTGTTGGTCAGCTCCGTGTTGACGAACACCCGCTTGGTAGCGTTGCTTCTCATCCAGGCGATACCCGAGCCGAGCAGCCCACTGCCGGCGCCGCTACGCCGGGCAGTAGGTATCACGGCTAGTCGCTGGACATACCCGATAGCCGAAGCCTTTCCGAACACAGCGTATCCTGACAACCCACCGCCGATGTCGAAGACTGCGCGAGCGGAAGTCTGCGGGGTAGCAGATATGACCTCCCGAAGCATCGGCAATCCAAGACCAGCATCCTCCCCGAACGCCGTCAGGTCGGCTTCGGCGAGCGTCCCGTGCATCTCAGACCCGCACTCCCGATATTCCCATCTGTGATCGGACGGGACACGAAGCTCCCCGGCATCGGCAGCGAGAACCCGGAGCTCACTTCGGATCTTGAAACCTGCCTTTAGGTATACGCCCTGCTCCAACAGGCCTAGCGCACCCGTTCGAAGCTCCTCGAAACCCCGGGAGCGTGCCGCATCTACACAGCGTTCGACGAGCTCGTCGGACAGCAGCGTGATCGACGCCACAGGCGCCACCACAGCTGCCCGGGAACGGTCGTTCAAAGCCATGACCAGCGCACTTTGCCTACCCATCCGAATGGTCTCGACGCCGCTAACAGTCGACGTCCGACCTTTGAGGCTCTGGCGGCTCACCATAAACAAGCTACAGCTCAGAGCCAATCGGCGCGCAGTCACGCTGCCATGAACGCTTCGCTCAACTTTCGTGTTTTCCAGCCGATACCTTAAGGGTGCTTGACCTGAGAGCCATCCTCGTGCACATGACCGAAGTGGGTGGATCCGACCTTCACATCAAAGGCAAGTCAGCGCCTCGAGTGAGGGTGAACGGAGACCTGCGTCCTACCCCGTTCCCCCAGGTAGAACGCAACGATGTGGAGGAATGCCTGAGGGTCATCATGCCCGTCGACAGGATCGACGAGTTCCATCGGACGGGTGAAGCCGACTTCTCGCTGTCGATAGACGGGCTCGGGCGTTTCAGGGCGAACGCTTTCCGCCAGCGTGGAAGTGCCGCTATGGTGCTTAGACGCGTTCTCCCCGCTGCGATGTCCGTGCTCGACCTGGGTCTTCCGCCGATCGTCTCCCGCCTTGCAGAGGAAAATAGGGGAATGGTGCTTGTAACCGGACCTACTGGTTCAGGCAAGACCACGACCCTCGCCGCCATGATCGACCACATCAACCAAACTCGCTCAGGTAACATCATAACAATTGAGGATCCCATAGAGATTCTCCACCCAGACAAGCGCTCAGTGGTATGCCAGCGCGAGATAGGCACAGACACCAAGAATTACGAGCAGGCCATGCGGAGGGTGCTGCGCCAAGATCCCGACGTCATCCTGATCGGGGAGATGCGAGACGTCGAGACCGTGTCCGCTGCGATGATGGCAGCCGAAACCGGCCACCTCGTGCTCTCCACGCTGCACACTTCCAACGCTACGGAGACAATAAACCGGATCGTAGACTTCTTCCCTCCCTTCCAGCAACAGCAGGTGCGTCTGACCCTCGCCGGGGTTCTCAAGGGCGTCATCAGCCAGCGTCTCGTCCCGCACTCGTCGGGAGAGGGGCGAGTTCCGGCCATAGAAGTCATGGTCGTCACAGGACGGATCGCCGACCGGATCACCGACCCCTCATCCAACGGCAAGGAGACCCTAGAAGAGTTGATCGCCGATGGCGAGTACCACGGCATGCAGACATTCGATCAGAGCCTCTTCTCGCTGTTCAAGAGCGGTGAGATCACTCTGCGCTCCGCGCTTGCGGCCGCCACGAACCCCCACGACTTCCGGGTCGCTTTGCAGTCGGCTGGACTTGTCACTGGGCCATAGATCCGAGGTCAGCACGGTTGGGGCTGGCGTGGCATCCACGATGTATAACCCCGGTATCCTTAAGCGCCGTGCTCCCAGAACGCTTCCGTCCGCTTGTCACGCAGACCGCAGACCTTGGAAGGCTGTTCTCTGACAGGGGTCTGAAGCTTTACCTGGTAGGGGGGGTAGTGCGCGACGCCATCATCGGACGCCTCTCCGAGGCGTCCGACCTGGACTTCACGACTGATGCAACCCCAGACGTCACTGAAAGCATCTTGTCGGGGTGGGCCGACGCTGTCTGGACGCAGGGAAAGCGCTTCGGGACGGTAGGAGCGAAGAAGGGAGGGCGATCCTTCGAGATCACCACCCACCGAGCTGACAGCTACAACCCTGACAGCCGACATCCCCGTGTCGTCTTCGCTGACGCGGTCGAGGCGGACCTCTCCCGCCGCGACTTCACCGTGAACGCCATGGCGTTATCCCTCCCCGACCTACGCCTAATCGACCCTTTCGACGGAACCGCCGACCTAGCCAACGGGCTCCTGAGAACCCCTCTAGAGCCTGAAGTTTCCTTCAGCGACGACCCCCTCCGGATGCTGAGAGCTGCCAGGTTCGTCTCGGGCTACGGCCTGTCTCCTGACGGCGCTCTGGTCGAGGCGGTGAAGGCGACAAGGTCGCGCCTCGGTATCGTCTCGGAGGAACGTATCCGCGACGAACTGGACAAGCTTATGGTCGTCGAGAGCCCCGGCGCTGGCCTGTGGTTCCTCGTGCAGACCGGGCTAGCGGAGGAGTTCCTCCCTGAACTACCCGCACTTGCGCTCGAAGCTGACCCCCTTCACCGGCATAAGGACGTTCTTGCCCACACCATCGCAGTGGTCGAGAAGACCTCTCCCGACCGGCTCCTACGACTGGCTGCCCTGTTCCACGACGTCGGCAAGCCAAAGACCCGGTCGTTCGGGCCTGGCGGATCGGTCTCTTTCCACCACCATGAGATGGTCGGTGCAAGGATGACCCGGGAGCGGATGAAGGCGCTGCACTATTCCAACGAGGACATCCACGACGTGAGCCGTCTGGTGGAACTGCACCTTCGCTTCCACACTTACCAGATGGGGTGGACCGACACCGCAGTACGTCGCTACGTCCGTGACGCAGGACCACTCCTCGAGCGCCTCAACGAGCTAACCCGCAGCGACTGCACTACCCGCAACGCGGCTAAGGCCCGGGCGTTGGATCGGCGAATGGACGAACTCGAACGTCGGATTTCCGAGTTGGAGACCAAGGAGCGCCTGGACTCTATCCGCCCGGATCTCGACGGTGTTGAAGTCATGAGGAGACTCGGCATTCCAGCTGGGAAAGACGTGGGAGCGGCGCTCGACTTCCTCCTCGAACTTCGACTGGAGGAGGGACCTCTCGGAGCCGGAGAAGCAGGCCGCAGGCTCGACACATGGTGGGAGGAGCGCAAGTCGGCGCAAGGTTAGTTTCCTTCTTTCCTCGCTCGTATTATCAAAGTGCGTGGAACGAGTTCCATTGCGTCGTTCCACTGCCAACTGCGATGGGTAGACCGAACCGGAGCCGGCTCCGCTATCAAATCGACCCGGTAGCTGGATCTCGTGAGGGCGCCGTATAGACCGAAGAAGTCATGCCGGTAGGTGGTGAATTCGACACCGCCCCATACAATCCGCTCGGGCTCACGATCGAAATACGAGCGACCGATAGTAGGGTCTGGGCGTTGCTCGTCGATGATCGACCACGCTGGATGGGGAAGGCTGAACACCAGATGCGATCCGACCTTGAGCACCCTGTGAACCTGGCGGAACACCCTGTTCAGATCCTCGACGAACTGAAACGCGTTCGCAGAGAAGACCAAGTCCACCGAGTCAGCGCGAAGGAAGGCGAGCTCCGCCATGTCTGCGTGACGGAGCTCGACTCTGACCTCCTCCTTGGCGCACAACTCCTGGGCGTAGGAGAGCTGGGCCGACGAGGAGTCGACCCCGATCACCGTCGCCCCAGCCTTCGCAAAGGCAATGGAGCTCTGGGCACCGCCGCACCCGAGCTCGACGACCCTCTTACCTTTCAGCTCACCGAGAAGGCGAAGATCCCTCTCGGTGGGGATATCAGGCCCGTAATACGCCGTGTCTACAGGAATGGACGATCGACGTTGGTATTCCGCCGAGAAGCGGTCCCACGCCGCGGAGGGACCGTCGGTCACTCAGAGCCGGAGGCGAACGCCTCGACCATCCGGTGAGCCTCATCATCGTGGTACTGGACCGGAGGGGACTTCATGAAGTACGCCGAAGGTCCGAGAAGGGGGCCGCCGATACCCCGGTCTTTCGCAATCTTGGCACAGCGGACAGCGTCGATGATGACTCCGGCCGAGTTCGGTGAGTCCCACACCTCCAGTTTCATCTCCACGTTCAGGGGCACGTCACCGAAGTTGCGGCCTTCGAGCCGGATGTACGCCCACTTGCGGTCTTCGAGCCAGGGCACGTGATCTGAAGGGCCGATGTGAACGTCGTCAGCGGCGATACCATTGTCTATCTGGCTAGTGACGGACTGAGTCTTCGATATCTTCTTCGACTCTAGGCGTTCCCTCTCCAGCATGTTCTTGAAGTCCATGTTGCCACCGACATTGAGCTGGTATGTGCGATCGAGTACCAAACCCCTGTCCTCGAAAAGTCTGGCGAGTATGCGGTGAACGATCGTGGCTCCGACCTGGCTTTTGATGTCGTCGCCTACGATAGGCACCCCAGCGTCCGCGAACTTCTGGGCCCACTGCGGATCGCTGGCGATGAAGACCGGGATGGCGTTTACGAACGCGACTTTCGCATCCAAGCAGGCTTGAGCGTAGAATTTCTGGGCCGCCTCACTGCCGACAGGCAGGTAAGAAACCAGTACGTCGGCCTCGACCTTTTTGAGCACGCCCGCTACGTCGACTGCTTCGGCCGGAGACTCTTCTATTGTCTCGCGATAGTACTTTCCGAGACCGTCGAGAGTAGGACCGCGCTGCACGGTAACCCCTATCTCGCCTACCGAAGCAAAGCGAATCGTGTTGTTGTGACCGGCGAAGATCGCCTTGCCGGCGTCGAGCCCTACCTTGTCAGCGTCGACGTCGAACGCCGCGACTACCTCCACGTCCGATACGTGATAGCCCCCGAGGTTCACGTGCATCAGACCCGGCACGCTGTCGTTGGGATCAGCATTTCGGTAGTACTCGAGGCCCTGTACCAGCGAACTCGCACAGTTGCCAACGCCGGCGATAGCCAGCCGAATCTTCTTGCTCATAGCTCATGTTCCTTCTGCTCAGTTGGTGGTTTCTGCTCTTGGTGCTGACTGGGATATGACTCCAGGCGAACTGACGGTTCACGCAGGATGGCCATCGACGGAGCCTCAAGCGCCGGATTCGGGCTTAGGGCTGGCCGGCCGGACGGGAGGGTTCGGGTTGCAGCCTCCGAAGCTGCCGCTTCGGTCTCCGCGCGCTCCGAAAGGAGCATACGGTCGACCCAATCAAGGTCGCTCTGGGTGGAATCGCGGTGATGCTCGAGGAGGCTCAGCGCATAGCGGTCACGGACGGACTCCAACCGGGAACGAAGTCGAGCTACCTGCTCCGCGAGCTGGGCTCGCCGCCTTTCGAGAAGGCCGATACGCGCGTCTGCCGGTAAATACCTGGCTAAAGCGAGCTTCAAGCTGAACAATCTCGCGTCCTCGCTCGCTCCGCTACCGGCCGCGAGTAGTTCAGCGAAGAGCTCCTCGCCTCGCGATGTTATCCCGTAGACCTTCCTTCGCCGGCTCCCTTCAGCGGCGGGAGACTTCCTCACCCTGAAAGCTGCGATCTCGCCTCCAAGAGAACCGGTGTGAGGAACAGCTACCGCGGGATGAGAGCGAGATTCGACAGACTTGACGGCACCAGCCGCCTCCAGGCGAGCGAGCGCCGGGTAGAGCGACCCGAACGAAGTTCCGCTAACCAGGCCCAGCTGTTCCACTAGGCGGCGCTTGAGCTCGTAACCGTGGAGGTCCTGCTCCTTCAACAGTCCCAGTATCGCCAGCTCAAGCACAGCACCAATATAACAGAATGATGTATCGATTTGATATATCAGGAACGCGAACTTTTTTCAGAGTGTTTCAAAAGGTTTTCGAGGCTTTTCACGCCGATGCTTATCCTGCCCTAGCCGGGTTATCTTGATATCCTGCGGCGATGGTCAGCTTGCCGCCGGGAGCTCTACGCGGACGCGAGGAGGGCCGGCGCGCTTCCGGTCAGGTTGACTACCGCCTAGCACGCGACGCTACAGTCCGAGAGTTCCGCCGGGGCAGGTTGTCGCGCCTCGACATCTGCGACGCACATCCGGAGCTGATGCGCGCCGCTTTAAATGTGGGTCGCGAGTCCAGGGAGCAGTGCCCGATCTGCGAGGAGACCAGAGTCCGGCTCGTCTCCTATATCTTCGGAGCTAGATTGGCGCCATCAGGGGTTTGCGTTACATCTGACGCAGAACTCGAGCGGATATCTCGCCGCTCCGGTGACATGGTCTGTTACGTAGTCGAGGTGTGCCCGAACTGTTCATGGAACCATCTCGCTCGAAGTTTCTCTCTCTAAGGTCGTCAGCTTGTCTGGTATGGCGCCTGGAGTGCTTTGACGTCCCTCCCACGATTGAAGTCGTGGGATTCCCGGCCGCTCATCCTGCGACCGGTTGGGTTCGCGCTTCATCGGGTCCGTGTTGTTGGGATGTCCCTCCACGCGCTGTGACCGCCAGCCCGGCGGCGAGGATGTTCTTGGCTGCGTTCACGTCCGCGTTGGCTCGATGCCCGCAGGCCCGGCAACCGAACACCGCTTGGCTCTTGCGGTTCTCGGCGCAGGTGTGCCCGCAGACGGCGCAACGCTGTGACGTGTGAGCCGGGTAGACGGACAGCACCGTGACTTTACAGGTGGCGGCCTTGCCGAGCGGACAGCGGCGTAGCCTAGACCAGCCCCGGGCGGAGATAGCCCGGTTCAGGCCACGTTTAGCGGCCACGTTCACCCCAGGGGCGGCGATGGCGCCCCTGGCCGAGCGGACCATGGTCTTCACGTCCAGGTCCTCGACGGCGATCAGGTCGAAGTATCGGACCGAAGCGGTGGCGGCCTGCTCAATGAAGTCCCGTCGCCGGTCGGCCTGTGTGGCCTGTGTGGCCTGTGTGGCCTGTGTGGCCTGTGTGGCCTGTGTGGCCTTCAGCTTGGCGGTAGCGGTCTTCGTCTCCCCTCGACGCTTCGAGCCTTTCTGCTGGCGGGCAAGTTTGCGTTGAAGGCGACGCAACCGCTGGGTCTCCCCCGCTCTTAGACCGGGGGCGTGCAACATCTGGCCGTCCGAGGTGGCGAGACTGGCGACCACCCAGGCGTCGAGGGCGACAGCAGCCCCTATCAGGGTACGCTCGAACACCGGTTGGGGAGCGCAGAAGCTGACGTGGCGGCGGCCAGAGCGGCCGAAGGTGACCCTGGCCATCTTGTGCTCGGCGGGTAAGAGGCGGGACAGGCGGAAGCGGACCGGGCCGCACTTGGCCACCTGTAGCGTCGCCCACCGTCTGCTCTGACGCACCACAGACACGTCCCGTACGCAAAAGCCCTCACAGGTCCCGGCCTTACGCCACCGGGGGCGGCGTTGCGTGCCCGCCCACCAGTTCCGCAGCGCCTGGTCGAAATCTCTCAGCGCCTGCTGTCGCAGCCAGGACGACCCAGAACCCAGCCAGGTTCCCCTTCCGGGCCTCGGCGAGCTGGCGGGACCGTTCGGCACTTCCTGGCATCGGCCGTCCCGGCCGGTAGCAGTTGGCTTGTTCCAGGGCCAGGTTCCACACGTAGCGAGCATCAACACAGTCGCGGGCCAGCCTCGGGAGCTGGGACGGCTCGGGGTAGAGCCGGTAGCGGTTGGCCATCTACGCCGCCCGCTTCAGGTTCCAGACGTAGCAGCGCAGCGCTTCGAGCGGGACAGCGCGCAGCGTGGACACGAACCACGACGCGCTCCACAGGGCCGGCAGGCGGCGCAGGTGCGGGAACTCTGCTCGCAACATGCGCGACGAGCGACCCTTCAATTTCTCGACCAGCTTCGCCAAGGAGACAGTGGGCGGAACCTCGACGAGCAGGTGGACATCATCGGGCATCACCTCCACCTCGATCACCTCGCCACCGGCTTCGCCTATCACCTCGGCGATGATCTCCTTCAGCCGAACCCCTCCCGGCCAGGACACGACGGCGGTACTTGGGGCACCAGATGATGTGATACTTGGCCGAGTAGACCGACTTGTTAGTCGAACGGTAGCCCACCGACACATCATCCCAGGACGGTGAGACAACCATCCGGGCGGCTACGCCACCCGGCAACGGAAAAGCCCTCGACCCACGACTAAAGTCGTGGGCTTGCGGGCCTTGTTCGGTCAGGCTCACCCTCACGCTCTTGCCCATGGACATGGAGGTGGACGTGGCCATCACGGTCCTCTATGTCATGGGTATGGAAATGGGCATGGAAATGGGCATGGAAATGGGCATGGCGAAGCCTGGCCCGGTGGTGACCGTGACCGTTGACCAGGCCAGTTCGTCCCCCGAAGATCATGGACATCGGTAACGTAAAGCCTTCCGATAACGGAATGATTGACGTAACCGTGGACCACGGCACTATAGTTACAACAATCCTTCCGATAACGGAAGGGAAAACGTAATCACGAAGGAGATAGGGAAGATGGTGCCCGAAGACCTGTCCGTCGCCGAAGCGGCCCGCAGTCTCGGGGTCAGCAGCAGACGGATCCGGCAGCTGCTCGGCGACGGGACCCTCCCCGGCCGCCACGTAGGCCGGGCCTGGCTGGTTCCAGCCGCGGCGGTCGCGGAACTTGGCTCCCGCAAGCACCGTGCCGGCAGGCCGCCCGCCCCGCTGCGCGCCTGGGCCCTCCTCGACATCCTCGACGGCGGTCACGCCCCATGGTTGGAAAAAGTGGCACGCAGCCAGGTCCGAGCACAACTTGCCTCTCTCGAAAACGCCGACGCGCAGACTTGGCGGGCCGCGCTCCGGGGACGGGAAGACCGACGGCCTATCAGCGGGCACCGGGCCGCAGTCGGCCGCCTTTGCGAAACCCACAGCGTGTGGCCAGCCGGGCCGGGCTCTGCCCGGCGCGCCCGAGCCGACCTGGTCGTGATCGAGGCGGTACCAGAGTTCTATGTCCCGGCCGAACTCTGGGACGACCTGGCAGGGGAACTGCGGCTCCGGCCGGCCGTCGGCCAGGCCGACGCCTATGTCCGCGTCCCCCGAGGCCGCTGGCCGTTCAGGCCGGACGGCCCGGGCCGGGCCGTCCTAGCTGCCAGCCTGCTCGATACCGGCGACTGGCGAACAGCTAGGGCCGGCGCCGAGGTCCTAAACGAGATCGTCCGACAGGCTCGGCCATGAACGCATCGCCGCTCGTCATGCCCGTACTCGGAGACCCCGTGGACGAGCTTTGGGACGTGTTCCTCGACCTGGCCGAGAAGCTCGAGGTCGACTGGACAATCGTGGGCGGCCAAATGGTGCTGCTCCACGCCATCGAGCACGGCACCATTCCGCCCACCGTCAGCCAGGACGGAGATGTCATCGCCGACGTCCGTGCCACCCAACGAGCGCTTCGCCAAGTGGCTGAGACCCTTGAAGGCATGGGGTTCACTCTCGCCGGGATGGCTAACGACGGCACCGCACACCGGTACCGCCGCGGTGGACGCAACGGAGGCAGCCCAGTCACCATCGACGTGCTCGCTCCCGATGGCGTCGGGGAGCGAGCGGACCTGACGACGACACCGCCCGGCCGCAGCATTCAAGCGCCAGCCGGAACCCAAGCATTGCGGCGCACCGAGCGGATCGGCATCCAGGTGGGCGGCCGCGCTGGCGCGGTGCCCCGCCCCAGCCTGCTCGGAGCATCATCGGCAAGGCCGCCGCCTGCGGCATAGCCGGGGACTCCTCCCGCCACTACCGAGACCTGGCCTTCCTATGCAGCCTTGTCGAAGACCCCTTCGCCCTACGAGAAGCTCTCACCAACTCCGACCGCCGGAACCTCACAGCCGCGTCCGAGCTCGACGACACCAGCCACACCGCATGGCTCCAGGTCCCAGAGAGCCTCCGCGACGACGGACGCAGCACCTGGGACATCCTCGGCCAGCGGGCCTAGTCCGAGAGCTCGCATCCTTCCGGGTGCCGATTTCCCGGCTCAAGGGTGCAACCGCCCTGTGCGCCTTCGCACAAATCACCCCTCCGAGCAGGCACTACGTAAAAACTGCGAACAACCCCCTCGGAGGTCTTCGCAGAATAAGCGGAGACTCTTCGTAAAATAGAAAATCCCCTGTTCAGACGACCGTCGGCCCGAGCCGGCGGTCGTCGTCTACTCGGAGGGACGCCTCCTGCGGCCGCCGAAGCCCGTCCCGGCTCGCTGACCGGTGGCTAGTCTTGGTGGCGGTGATGGGGGCGGACGTGATGGAGATCGGCTCGCTGATTCAGGTTCGAGGCCAGCGGTGGGTCGTGTCCGAGCTCAGCGAATCCT
>Ga0078972_1008942_pt1 | contig 20294 bp, 14 predicted proteins | sample YelNatPaOPGAMG01_FD_67568 | JGI IMG/M metagenome (GOLD analysis project Ga0078972, IMG submission 67568) | Hot spring thermophilic microbial communities from Obsidian Pool, Yellowstone National Park, USA - OP-RAMG-01 (SPADES assembly) (version 2) | ecosystem: Environmental > Aquatic > Thermal...
AAGGGCCAACCGGTCAAGGTGGATACCATCGATCCCATCCCGGAGGTGCTGGTGCTGGGCGGCGGCGTGGCCGGCATGACCGCCGCGCTAGAGCTGGCCAATGCCGGCCTGGGCGTGACCCTGGTGGAGAAGACGGACCAGCTCGGCGGCATCGTGCGCCGCAAATATCACCTGGTCGAAGGGCAGGACCCCCAGCAGTACGTCCAGTCGCTGGTGAACCAGGTGCTGAAGCATGCGCGCATCAAAGTGCTGACCAATACCCGATTGGTGAGCCAGAGCGGCCGGCCGGGGCGCTTCCGCTCGGTGCTCCAGCATATGGACGACGGCAGGACGGAGGAAATCTCCCTGGAGCACGGTGCGACGGTGCTGGCCATCGGTGGGGTGCCGTATGCCGGCCACGAGTATATGCTGGGCCAGCATCCCCAGGCGATCAGCCAGCTCGAACTGGAGCGCATCCTGGTGGAGGAGCCGGAGCGCGTCAAGGGCCTGCGCCAGGTCGTCATGATCCAGTGCGTCGGCCGGGATGAGGCCCCGCACTCCCCCTGCAGCCGCATTTGCTGTACCGGCGCGGTGGGCAACGCGCTGAAGATCAAAGAGCTGAACCCCTCTTGTCAGGTATATGTGCTGTACCGCGATGTGATGACCTACGGCCCGCGCGAGGCGTATTACACGGCGGCGCGCGAGAAGGGCGTGCTGTTCGTGCGCTACGACCCGGCGGAAAAGCCGGCGGTCAGCGCGACCCCGCAGGGCCTGGTGGTGAAGGTGCGGGAGCGCACGCTCAACGAGATGTTGGAACTGCGGCCGGACCTGCTGGCGCTGAGCACGGTGACCCAGCCGGCGCCGGATGTCGCCGATGTCGCCTGGCGGTTGGGACTGCCCCTCTCGCCGGAGGGCTTCTTCCAGGAAGCGCATACCAAGATGCGCCCCACCGAGTTCGTGAAGCCGGGCGTGTACGTCGCCGGCCTGGCCCATTATCCCAAGTTCATCGAGGACTCCGTCGCGCAGGCCAAGGCGGTTTCGGCGCAGATCATGCAGTGGCTGGGGCACGGCCCGGTGCAGGTTGGCGGCCTGGTGGCGGAGGTCAATCAGGAGCGCTGTGTGGGCTGTCTGACCTGCGTGCGCATTTGCCCTTACCATGCGCCGTACATTGACTATTCGGTGCCTGGCATCGGCGGCATCATGGGCGCGGCATATATTGATCCGGCCCGCTGTCAGGGGTGCGGGTTGTGCACCGCCGAGTGTCCCAATAAGGCCATTCAGTTGTACGGTTATCAGGACGATGTGCTGATGGACCCGGCCATGCCGGTGCTGGGGCGCTGGGAAGTGCCCTCGCCGGCGGCGTAATGCAGGCAGTGCGGAACATGGGGAAGGCGACATGAGCGAAACACCGTTTGAACCCGAGATCACAGCCTTTGTGTGTCAGTACTGCGGGGATATGGCGGCGGATTCGGCCGGCTGGAACCGCATCAGCTATCCGGCCAACGTCAAAATCGTGCGCCTGCCCTGCACCGGCAAGGTGGACGTGCATCACATCCTGAACGCTTTCGAGCACGGCGCGGACGGCGTCTATGTGGTGGCGTGCCCAGAGGGCAACTGTCATCATATCAACGGCAACCTGTCCGCCAAGCGCCGTGTCACCTACGCCAAATCCCTGCTGGACGAGGTCGGGGTAGGTGGCAACCGCCTGGAGATGTTCCATGTGACCGCGGCGCAGGGGGATGAATTTGCTCGCATTGCCGCGGAGATGACGGAGCGCATTCGGGCCCTGGGTCCGTCGCCGGTGCGGCGGGCTATGGGGAAATCGAGCGGGTGAGGGAAGCGGCTATTTGCACACCGTTTGTGGAGGATAACGCATGATCATTGCGCAACGCAAACCGCTGGAAGAGATTAAGGAGATGGTCGCCTCGTACGAGAAGGTGCTGGTGTTGGGGTGCGGCACCTGTGTGGCGGTCTGTTTCGCCGGCGGAGAGAAAGAGGCCAAACTGCTCGCCTCCGAACTGCGCATGGCGCGGCAGATGGAGGGCAAATCCACACAGATCATTGACCACACCATTCAGCGCCAGTGCGAGTGGGAGTTCATCGACCCCATCAAAGAGCTTGTCGCCTCGGTGGACGCCGTGGTTTCGACCGCCTGCGGCATCGGCGTACAGGGTATGGCGGAGCGCTTTGAGGACAAGCCCATTTTCCCCGGCGTGAACACCACCTTCCTGGGTATGCCGGTCCAGCCGGGGGAGTTTGTGGAGCGCTGTCAGGCCTGCGGGGACTGCATCCTGGACCTGACGGGCGGGGTGTGTCCGGTGGCGCGCTGTGCCAAGAGCCTGATGAACGGGCCGTGCGGTGGATCCCAGAACGGCAAGTGTGAGGTGAACCCGGAAACGCCCTGCGCGTGGCAGTTGATTTATGACCGGCTGGCGAAGCTGGGCCAATTGGAGCGCATGATGGAAATCATGCCGGCCAAGGACTGGTCTACCAGCCGCGACGGCGGCCTGCGCAAGATCATTCGGGAGGATTTGAAGCTATGAGCGGGGACAACGGCAAGGAACTGGTCGTCGGAAGCAAGCTCGAACGCCTCTTGAAAGCCGGCCATTTTGTCGTCACAGGCGAGCTGGGTCCCCCTCAGAACGCGGACCGGTCGGTCATCGAGAAAAAGGCCGGCTATCTGCGCGATGCCGTCGATGCGGTCAATATCACCGATAACCAGACGGCGGTGGTGCGCATGTGCTCCATGGCGGTGGCCAAGATGCTCATTGACCTGGGCATCGAGCCCATCATGCAGATGACCTGCCGCGACCGCAACCGCATTGCCATCCAGAGCGACCTGCTGGGCGCCTATGCCCTGGGCGTGCGCAATCTGCTGTGCCTGACGGGCGACCATCAGAGCTTCGGCAATCACCCGCAGGCCAAGAACGTGCACGACCTGGACTCCATCACCCTGATCCAGATGGTGCGCCAGATGCGCGATGCGAAGAAGTTCCAGTGCGGCGAGGAGATCAAGGGGCAGGAGCCGCGCTTCTTCATCGGCGGCGCGATCAACCCCTTCGCGGACCCCTTTGACTTCCGGCCGTTCCGCCTGGCGAAAAAGGTGAAAGCCGGCGTGGAGTTCGTGCAGAGCCAGCTCATCTTTAACGTGCCGAAGTTCCGCGAGTACATGAAGCGCTGTGGAGACCTGGGTCTGCTGGACAAGGTGTATATCCTGGCCGGCGTCGGCCCCATCAAATCTCTGGCCGCGGCCCGCTACATGGCCACCAGTGTGCCGGGCATGGATGTCCCGCAGGAGTACATTGACCGCATGGCCAATGCCGTCAAGGGCATCCCCCAGGAGGATAAGAAAGCGCGCCGCGAGGCCTGGGAGCGCGAGGGCATCAAGATTTGTGCCGAGATCATCCAGCAGGTGAAGGAGATTCCTGGGGTGGCCGGCGTGCACATCATGGCCATCGAGTGGGAAAGCGCAGTTCCCGAGATCGTGAAAGAGGCCGGCCTGCTACCTCGACCCAAGCTGGAGGCATAAGGAGTCGCCCATGAGCGGGAAAAACGGCGGCAAACCGCTGAGCCAGCTCATCGCCGAGCTCAGCGGAGAGAACATCTACCGGTGTTATCAGTGTCAGCGCTGTACCAACGGCTGTCCCTTTGCCGAGTTCTTTGATATTCCGCCCCATGAGCTGATCCGGCGCCTGCAGTTCGGCCAGGATGAGGTCTGCCTGACCGCCAAAACCACCTGGCTCTGTGCCGCCTGTCAGACCTGCAACACGCGCTGTCCGCAGGACATTGACGTGGCGCGCGTGTTTGACATCGTCAAGATCGAGGCGCAGGAGCGCGGATTGAAGCCGGCGGAGTTCCCCGTCAAGGCCTTTTACGATGCCGGCATGCGCAACATCCGCTGGTTTGGCCGGCTGTATGAGCTGGGGCTGATGGCCGAGCTGTACGGGAAGATGTTCTTCCGCGGCGAGCTGGACCTGGGCCGGCTCTTCTCCAAGGACCTGCCCATGGCCCTGCGCATGCTGCGCGCCGGCAAGCTGAAAATCTTCCCCTCCATCGCGCGCGGCTCGCAGACGCGGCCTATCCCGAAGCCGGCCGGCAAGAAGGCCATCGGCTATTATCCCGGCTGTTCCCTGCATGCGACCGCCATCGAGTTCGGCAGGTCCATGGAGGCAGTGGCGGAGGCCCTGGACCTGGCGCTGATCGAGCCGAATGGATGGGTATGCTGTGGCACCTCGCCGGCGCATTCCAGCGATCATGTGCTGGCCATGGCTCTGCCGCTGGAGAACCTGGCGCTGATCGAGAAGGCCGGCTGTGATGCGGTGACGGTGCCCTGTGCTTCCTGCTTCTCCCGCTTCAAAATGGCGGTGGCGCATGTGGATGACAATCCTGCGCTGAAGCGGGAGGTCGAGGAGCTGGTGCGCAAGCGCCGCGGCTTCGTCTACCACGGCGGTGTGGAGGTCCAGCACATCCTCGAGACCTTTGAGGAATATGTCGGGCTGGACGCCATCCGGGAGAAGGTGCGCCGGCCGCTGAAGGGGCTGAAGTTCGTGTCCTACTACGGCTGTCTCATCACCCGGCCGCCGAAAGTTACCGAGGCCCCGCATCCTGAGAACCCCATGAACATGGAGCATATCATTGAGGCGCTGGGCGGGGAGAACCTGGACTGGAACTACAAGACCGCCTGCTGTGGCGGATCCCTGTCCCTCAGCGAGCTGGACATGGCGCTGAGCATGATTGCCCGCATCGTGGGAGAGGCGCGGGAGGTGGGCGCGGATGCCATCGTGGTGGCCTGCCCGCTCTGCCACGCTAACCTGGACATGCGCCAGGACATGCTGGAAGGCGCGGAGAAGCCCATCCCAGTGGTATATATTACCGAGCTAATGGGACTGGCGTTCGGCATGCCCCCGAAAGAGCTGGGACTGGATAAGCACCTGGCACCCACCGACGAGCTGGTACAGCGCGTCTTGGGAGAGCCGGCCCGTGTCTGAGACGAGCGAGATCTCACCATATTAGGGAGGAACGCATGATCACCGAGAATCCCGTCACGACCTTCCTGGACGAGCTGGCCAGCGCCAAGCCGGCGCCGGGCGGGGGCAGCGCGGCGGCATTGTGCGGTGCGCTGGGAGCGGCCCTGGTGAGCATGGTCTGCAACCTCACCGTCGGCAAAAAGAAATACGCCGATGTGGAGGGGGAGATCAAGGGCATCCTCGAGAAATCCGAGGAGCTGCGGCACCGCTTCGTCCAGTTGATCGAGGATGATATCGCGGCATACACGGCCGTCTCGGAAGCCTTCAAGATGCCGCGCGACACGGAGGAGCAGAAGGCGGCGCGCGAGGAGGCCATCCAGAAGGCGCTGAAGGCCGCGGTTGTCCCGCCGATGCGCATGGTGGAGGCCAGCGTGGAGACGCTGAAGCTGTGCATGCCGGTGGCGGAAAAGGGCAACGTCAATGCGGTGAGTGACGCCGGCGTGGCGGCGGTGGCGGCCGAGGCCTGCATGCGCTCCGCGGCCATGAATGTGCTCATTAACCTGGGGCAAATTGCCGACCAACAGTTCGTGGCACAACAGCGCGCCCGGCTCGATGAACTCATGCGGGGCATGTCCGAATTGAAGGAACAGGTGGTCGCATACGTGGTGGCCAAGCTCTGACAGCCGGCCGCCCGGAAAATCAGGGAGGAGGATGCACGGAATGACAGCGCAACTGCTGGATGGGAAGGCGCTGGCCAAGACCATGCAGGAGGAGGTCAGCGCGGAGATTCAGGCCTTTAAGGAAGCCACTGGGGTTACCCCGAAGCTGGTGGTCGTGCGCGCCGGCGAGGACCCCGCCTCGGTGAGCTACGCCAACGCTATCGCCAAAACCTGCGAGAAGTACGGCGTCGCCTTTGAGCTGAAGGCCCTGCCCGAGAGCGCCTCGCAGGCGGAGATGGTGAGCCTGGTGCAGAGCCTCTCGGCGGATGCCAGCGTCCACGGCATCATGGTGCAGGAGCCGATGCCCAAGGGCATTGATCCCGCGGCGGTCATCGCGGCGCTGTCGCCGGCCAAGGACGTGGACGGCGTGCATCCGCTGAACGCCGGCCTGCTGATGGAGGGCAAGGGCGATTTCTTCGCGCCGGCGACCCCTTCCGGCGGTATGGAGATCCTGCGCCGCTACAACGTGCCCATCAAGGGCAAGCATGCGGTGGTGGTAGGGCGCTCCAATATCGTCGGCAAGCCTATGGCTCTCCTGCTCCTGCATGAGCACGCCACGGTGACCATCTGCCACTCCCGCACGGTGGACCTAGGGGCGGTGACGCGCCAGGGGGATATCCTGGTGGCGGCCGTGGGCAAGGCACGCCTGATCACCGGCGATATGGTGAAGCCGGGCGCGGTGGTGATTGATTTCGGCGTGAATTTCGAGGACGGCAAGATGGTCGGGGACGTGGACTTCGAGTCGGCCAAGGAGGTGGCCGGCATGATCACCCCGGTCCCGGGCGGTACCGGCCCGATGACCAATGTGATGCTGATGAAGAACGTGCTGACGGCCGCCAAACGCCAGGTCTCGGCATAACGCCGGCCGGCGCGGTGGATATCAACCTGCGGAAGCAAAGATTTTTATCACACATTTTGAAGGAGGAAAGGACATGGCAGCAAAGGTTGTACCCAGCGACATCGAAATCGCCCAGGCAGCCACGCTCAAGCCCATCGTGGAGATCGCCAAGAGCGTTGGCCTTACCGAGGACGATCTGGACCTGTATGGCAAATATAAAGCCAAGGTTCACCTGAACGTCCTGGACCGCCTGCAGGACCGGCCCAACGGGAAGTATGTGGACGTGACCGCCATTACCCCGACGCCGCTGGGTGAGGGCAAGACGGTGACCACCATCGGTCTCTCCCAGGCGCTGGGCTACATCGGCAAGAAGGTGTTCACCTGCATCCGTCAGCCGTCCATGGGTCCCACGTTCGGCATCAAAGGCGGGGCCGCCGGCGGCGGTTATTCCCAGGTCGTCCCGATGGAGGATTTCAACCTGCACCTCACCGGTGACATTCATGCCGTGGGTGTGGCGCACAACCTCCTGGCGGCCGCCATTGATGCCCGCATCATGCACGAAAGCGTCATGAGCGACGATGCCCTGCTCTCCCGCACGGGCATCCCGCGGCTGGATATTGACCCCTATTCCATCATGTGGAACCGGGTGGTGGACGTCTCGGACCGCGCCCTGCGCAACATCATCATCGGCCTGGGCACTAAGGATGACGGCCGGCCGCGCCAGACCGGCTTCGACATCACCGTGGCCTCCGAAGTGATGGCCATCCTGGCGCTGGCCTCGGACCTGAAGGACCTGCGGGAGCGGTTGGGCCGCATCGTCTTCGGCACCGACAAGAAAGGCAATCCACTGACGGCGGAGCATCTGAAGGTCGCCGGCGCCATGACCGTCCTGATGAAGGACGCCTTGATGCCTACCCTCTTGCAGACGCTGGAGCACACGCCGGTCTTCGTGCATGCCGGCCCCTTCGCCAACATCGCGCACGGCAACAGCTCCATCGTCGCCGATAAAATCGCCCTGAAGCTGGTGGGGCCGGATGGCTATGTGGTCACCGAGTCCGGCTTCGGCGCCGACATGGGTATGGAGAAGTTCTTCAACATCAAGTGCCGCTTCAGCGGGCTGATCCCGAACTGTGTGGTGCTGGTTGCTTCTGTGCGCGCCCTGAAGATGCACGGCGGCGGCCCCACTGTCGTCCCGGGCAAGCCGCTGGATCCGGCCTACACGCAGGAGAACCTGGACCTGCTCCGCAAGGGTCTGGCCAACCTGACCCAGCACATTGAGAACGTGCTCAAGTTCGGCGTCCCGGTGGTGGTGGCCATCAACCGCTTCACCTCCGACACCGATGCGGAGATCGAGCTGGTACGGAAGGCGGCGGTGGAGGCCGGCGCCGAGGGCGCCTATGTCAGCAACGTCTGGGCCGAGGGCGGCAAGGGCGGTGCCGAGCTGGCCGAGGCAGTGGTCAAGGCCTGCGAGAAGCCGAGCAACTTCCGCTTCCTCTATCCGCTGGATATCCCCATCAAGGAGAAGATCGAGATCATCGCCCGCGAGATTTACCGCGCCGATGGCGTCGACTTCCTGCCGGCGGCCGAGAAGAAGATCGAGCTTTACACCAAGCTGGGCTATGACAAGATGCCCATCTGCATGGCCAAGACGCACCTGTCCTTCTCGCACGACCCGACGCTCAAGGGTGCGCCGCGCGGGTACCGCCTGCCCATCCGCGACATCCGCGCTTCGGTGGGCGCCGGCTTCCTGTATCCGCTGTGCGGCGAAATGCGCACCATGCCGGGTCTGCCCGCACGGCCGGCGTTCGTGGACGTGGACCTGGACCTGGAGACCGGCCGGGTCAAGGGCCTCTTCTAATTCCGCCGTATTCTGCACAGATACGACAAGGAGGGGAGTTTTTCTCCCCTCCTTGTCTTTTTCCCCGCATTGTGGTATAATGTATACAGCTACTGGCAGATTGGCGCGCATGTTCTCCTCCTGAACCATCAACGACTGCCAGTAAAAAATTGCGCCGGATACTTCGTGCATTTTTGCGCGAAGTGGGATGGGGATTTGACAGAGTTGCAGGAATGGGTATAATTGTGACGGAATACACAATCTAGCCGGCCAAACGGTCCATTACCACACCAAAGGAGGTATGCGCGGGGATGGAAAGAGTCACGTTCAGCACGCCCACGTTGTACGCCGACCACCATGTCCTGAAGGTTCGGCAGGTACTGCTGGCCCTCGACGGCGTCAAGGATGTCATCGCCAGCTCCATGTATCGTGATGTGACGGTAGATTACGACCCCAGCAAGATTTCCGCAGAAGCGATTCAGCAAGCCATCGAAGCCGCCGGTTATCCTATCGGAGTCGAGCCGGATTTCTCCGACCTGGTGCCGGCCCACGACGACTCCTCGCCCTGGTACACCTACATCCGCCGCGTCACGCAGACCATCCAGGCCGATTTGGAGATGTCGGGCGACTTCCGCAAGTACTAAAGCGACCGTTGTAATGTAGAAATGCCCGTAAGGGCTGTGAGATTGTGCCGGCATTCCGCCGGCGATGAAGAAGGAGTAAAGCCATGTCACCGAATTACCAATCGATGGATCCCGCTGTGGTGGCCCTCCAGGGGATTGCTGAAGAAGCCTGCTGTCCCACGGTGTTTGATCGAGCGGCGGAGTTGAAGCCGTGTCCCATTGGTTCGACCGGGGTGTGCTGTCGCATGTGCGGCATGGGCCCCTGCCGGCTGGTGGGCAAGACCGACCGCGGCGTCTGCGGCGCCACACGCGCCACGGTGGTGGCCCGCAATTACACGCGCATGGTGGCCGGCGGCGTTTCCGCCCACTCGGACCACGGCCGTGACCTCGCCCGCACCCTGATCGAAACCGCCCGCGGGGAAGCCCAGGGCTACCGCATCCGCGACGTGCAGAAGCTGTACGAGGTCGCGGAAATCATGGAAGTACCCACAAAGGGGCGAAAGGTAGAGGAAATTGCCGAGGATGTGGGCAGGAAAGCACTGGCGCAGTTCGGTCAGCAGGAAGGCGAGCTGATTTATCTGCGGCGGGCGCCGAAGAAGCGGCAGGAAATCTGGCGCAAGGCCGGCATCGCCCCGCGCGGCATCGACCGGGAAGTGGTGGAGGCCATGCACCGCACCCATGAGGGTGTGGATATGGATGCGGAGCACATCCTGATGCAGGCCCTGCGCTGTTCCCTGGCCGACGGCTGGGGCGGTTCGATGATGGCTACCGATATCAGTGACATCCTCTTTGGCACCCCCGTTCCGCTGAATACCTATCACAACCTGGGCGTGCTGAAAGAGGATGAGGTCAACCTCATCATCCACGGCCACGAGCCGACCCTATCCGAGATGGTGGTGGCGGTGGCGCAGATGCCGGAGATGCAGGAATATGCCCGCTCCAAAGGCGCCAAAGGCATCAACCTCGCCGGCATGTGCTGTACCGCTCTCGAAGTGCTGGCGCGCCACGGCGTGCCCTCGGCCGGCAACTTCCTCAGCCAGGAAATCGCCGTTCTTACTGGCGCGGTGGACGCCATGGTGGTGGACGTGCAGTGCATCATGGAAGCACTGGTGCCGGTGTCCCAGCGCTTCCACACCCTGCTCATCACCACCTCGCCCAAGGCCAAGATGACCGGCGCCCTGCATATCGAGTTCGACGAGGAGCACGCGCTGGACATCGCCAAGGAGATCGTCAAGCGGGCGGTGGATAACTTCCCCAACCGCAAAGCCAAGGTGGTTATCCCGAAAGTCGTCAGCCCAGCTATCGGCGGCTTCTCCCATGAGTACCTGCAGTACATGCAGGGCGGTCTGCATCGCGGCTCCTTCCGCCCGTTGAATGATGCCATCATCGCCGGCCGCGTCCGCGGCGTCGCCGGCGTGGTCGGCTGTAACAACGCTCGCGTCCCACATGATGAGGGTATGATGAAGGTCATCCGCACCCTCATCGCCAACGACGTGCTGGTGGTGACCACCGGCTGTACCGCCCACGCCTCGGGTAAGTACGGCTATCTCCTGCCCGAGATGATGCGCGACGCCGGCAAGGGCCTGCGGGAGGTCTGCGAGGCCATCGGCATCCCGCCGGTGCTGAACCTGGGCTCCTGCGTGGACAACAGCCGCATCCTGACCGTGCTCAGCCAGATGGCGACCGAAGGCGGCCTGGGCCAGGACATCGGCGATCTGCCGGCGGTAGGAATGGCGCCGGAGTGGATGTCGGAAAAGGCCATCGCCATCGGCACCTACTGCGCCGCCTCCGGCGTACACACCATCTTTGGCGTGAACAACATCGTCAGCGGCAGTCCGGAGGTCGTCGAGATCCTCTCCAAGAAGTGGGATGAGATGTTGGGCGGCACCATGGAGTTCATCCCGGACTATGACGAGATGATCCAGGCGGCGCTGGCGCATATTGACCGCAAGCGGGCGGAACTGGGTCTGGTGCCGTGGGACCCCGAGCGCTACGGCCAGAGCGGCGGTGACGAGCTGATGGAGAAGATCCTGTCCCTACCACCCGAACAACGCTATCTGTACAGCCGCAAGGTGGTGGAGGAGAGGGTCGCAGAGCAGGTGTAAGCTGAAATCGCTGGGGCAGGGGGCGCCGGCCGGCGTCCCCGCCCCTTCTTCCCAATCACAGAGGCATTGAAGGAGTGAGGATCGATGTCCCGATATATTGCTACGCGAGCCCTGCGCGGCGCCAACATGGTGGTGCGCGAAGCGGACCAATTGCTGAAACAGGCCATTGCTGAACTGGGGCCGGACGCCAAGGTGGAGTTCACGAACACGGCCTATTTCCTGCCGGTCATCTACGGCTTCACGGGCCGGCAGGTGACCAAGCTGGCCGACCTGGAACCGGTGCTGGAGGAGGCCAAGAAGCTCCTGCACCCGGTGCCGAAGGACAAGAACTACCTGCCCTACCTGGGCGAGACGCTGGACGCCGGCGTGGCCTCCCTGCTGGCGATGGAGGCTATCGAGGGCATCCGCTTCGCCAAGGGGGAGGAGCCGATGCCCTTTAACTGGGCCGGCAAGGGCATGGTGGGCGGAAGCTTTACCTCGCCGGAGTTTGAGGGTGCCGGCGCCGGCGACGGCCGGCTGAACGGCCCCATTGACGACATCCAGCTTCGTGCCTGGGGTATCCAGCTCGTGGACGGCCGCATGCCCGGCTTCGCCGCCATCGTCGGCTGTGCCAAGTCCAACGAGGTGGCGGTCGAGATCGTCCGCCAGCTCCAACAGCGCAACATCCTGGTCTTCCTCTCCGGCAACGTGAACGGCCGAAGCATCATCCACCAGCTCCATGAGGAAGGGGTGGAGATGGGGTACGACACCTACATCGTCCCCTTTGGCCTGGATACCATGTCGGCCATCTATGCCCTGGGCTTTGCCACCCGCTCGGCGCTGACCTTTGGCGGCATGAAGGGCGGCCAGGCGCGCGAGATCCTGCTGTACAACAAGTACCGCGTCTTCGCCTTTGTGCTGGCGCTGGGCGAGATTGACGATTTGAAGTATGCGGCGGCCGCCGGCGCCATCTCCTACGGCTTCCCGACCATCGCCGACACGGTCATCCCGCAGATTCTCCCCACCGGTATTACCAGCTACGAGCATGTCATCTCCATGCCGTTCGACGATATCGAGGGGGAGAACGATCTGGAGCGCGCCAAGCGCCTGGTCCAGCGGGCCATTGAGGTGCGCGGTGTGAAAATCAAGATCACCGAGGTGCCCATCCCCGTTCCGTATGGTTCGGCCTTTGAGGGCGAGCGCGTGCGCCGCGCCGATATGCGCATCGAATTCGGTGGGAAGAATTCCCGCTGTTTCGAGTATCTGCGCATGCGCAATATGGATGAGATCGAGGACCACAAGATTGTGATCGATGGCCCGGGCTTTGAAGAGGTCGAGGAAGGCGGCTCCATGGATATGGGCATCCTGGTGGAGGTCGCCGGCCGCAAGATGCAGGAGGACTTCGAGCCGGTATTGGAGCGCCAGATCCACTACTTCATCAACGGCGCTTCCGGCGTCCAGCATATCGGCCAGCGCGACATCACCTGGATCCGCATCAGCAAAGCCGCCGCGCAGAAGGGCTTCAACCTGAAGCACCTGGGCGAGATTCTCTATGCCCGCTTCCATGCCGATTTCGGCGCCATCGTGGACAAGGTACAGGTGACCATCATCACCGATCCGAAGAAGGTGGCCGAGATGCTGGAGGTGGCCCGCAAGGCGTACGATTACCGCAACCGCCGGCTGGCCGACCTCACCGACGAGGCGGTGGACACCTTCTATTCCTGCACGCTGTGCCAGTCCTTCGCCCCGAACCATGTCTGCGTGGTGACCCCGGAGCGCCTTGGCCTGTGCGGCGCCTACAACTGGCTGGACTGCAAGGCCTCTTACGAGATTAACCCGACCGGCCCGAACCAGCCCATCCCGAAAGGCACCTGCCTGGACCCGGTCAAGGGCTATTTCACCGGCCCGAACGAGTTCGTCAAACAGCATTCCAACGGCACGGTGGAGCAGGTGGCGCTGTACTCCATTATGGAGAACCCCATGACGGCCTGCGGCTGTTTCGAGTGCATCATGATGGTCATCCCGGAGGCCAACGGCGTGATGATCGTCAGCCGCGAGGATCCCTCGATGACGCCGGCGGGCATGACCTTCTCCACACTGGCCGGCATGGCCGGCGGCGGCCTGCAGACGCCGGGCGTGATGGGTATCGGCAAGTACTACATCACCAGCCGCAAGTTCATCTCCGCCGACGGCGGCCTGAAGCGTGTGGTCTGGATGTCCAGCATCCTCAAACAGCAGATGCGCGAGGAACTGCAGAAAGCCGCCGAACGCGAGGGCGTCCCCGACCTGCTCGACAAGATCGCCGATGAGACGATCTGCACGGACGTGGACGGCCTGCTGCCCTGGCTGGAAGAGAAGGGGCATCCGGCCCTGATGATGGACCCCATCTTCTAAATTGTCCGACCGTATAGGAGGCCCAGGGGAACGAAGCTTACATCCAAGTCAATGGTGGGTTAACCCTGGGCCTCCTGTCATGGCGCGCGGTGCGGCCGGCACGGTGCTATACAGGAGGAGGACGCGATGCTGGTGCGCGATGTGATGCACCGGGGGGTGGTGACCTGCCCGATGGACATGACCCTGCGGGAAGCCGCGCGGCGGATGGCGCGGGCGCGCTGCAGCGCGGTGGTGGTGTTGGATGCCGCCGGCGAGGTGGCCGGCATTATCTCGTGTGAAGACATCGCGCGGGCGTTTGTCGAGGATCGGCTCGATATGCGCGCCGAGGAGATCATGAAGACGGATGTGGTGACCATCGTGCCGGATATCCCTATCAAGGCGGCAGTGCAGTTGATGTTGGATCACGGCGTCCAGCAGTTGGTCATCCTGCATGCGCGGCCGGCCGTGGCGCGGCCGGTGGGAATGATCTCACTGGAGGATGTGATACGGTATATCGCCGGTGGAGAAGCGTAGCCGGCCAACCCTGTCCAACCATTTGGCACCCGCATTCAAATCGTGGTAATATATTGCAGGCTTGTGCTGACAGCCCAGCGGAACTGAAAGGAGAGAGCAACAGATGCCCACCACAGTCGAAATTCCCAAGGAAAAGTGGACCGGCAAGGTTCGCGAAGTCACCTTGGGGGCAACTCCCAGCAACGGCGGCACCCGCGGACGGGAGGTCGTTGTCGGGGGAGAAGCCACCCTGCCTTTCCTGCACTTTGAGGGAGCAATACCACACCCACCTGTCGTTGCCGTCGAGATCCTGGACCGCTACCCGGATGATTGGGCGGCACCGCTGAAGGAAGTGTGGGGAGATGTGATGAAGGACCCCGCCGCCTGGGCGCGCAAGGCGGAAGAGCTGGGGGCGGAGCTGATTATGCTCAAGCTGACCCTGAACGAATCGGGTGCGGCCGACGGCGCGCGTGCCGCGGATGTGGTGAAGGCCGTGCTGGGGGCGACCACACTGCCGCTGATCGTGCGTGGGCCGGGGCAGGCGGAGGCGGATAACGCCATGCTGGTGCCGGTGTGCGAGAAGGCCGCCGGCGAGCGCATCGCTGTGGGGCTGTGCGAGGATAAGAACTACCGCACCATTGTGGCCGCCGCCATGGCCAACAATCACCTCGTGATCGCCAGCACCCCGATTGATGTCAACCTGGCCAAGCAGTTGAACATCCTGATCAGCGACATGCGTATGCCCATGGAGCGCATCCTGATGGACCCGACGACGGGTGCCCTGGGGTACGGCATTGAGTACACCTATTCGGTCATGGAGCGCCTGCGGCTGGCCGCGCTGAGCGGCGACAGCATGACGCAACAGCCGATGATCTGCTTCGTGGGTGAGGAATCCTGGCGGCAGAAGGAATCGCGCGTGGGCCAGGGTGTGCCGGCGGAGTGGGGCGATTGGCATCATCGCGGCGTTATCTGGGAGACCGTGACGGCCGTGGCACTGCTGGAGGCCGGCGCCGACATCGTCACCGTCCGCCACCCCAAAACCCTGGAGCTGGTGCAGTCCACCATCCAGAAGCTCATGGCCAGTTAGCTGAAGGAAAGGAGAACATCACTATGCCGCTCAGTGGTCTGGAAATATACAAGCTCTTGCCCAAAACGAACTGCAAGGAATGCGGTTTTCCCACCTGTCTGGCCTTCGCTATGAAGCTGGCCGCCAAGCAGGCCGAGCTTTCCGCCTGTCCGTATGTCTCGGAGGAGGCCAAGCAGGCGCTGGCGGCGGCCGCCGCACCGCCCATCCGCCTGGTGACCCTGGGCACCGAGCGCAGCTTCTCCGTCGGTAACGAGACGGTCCTCTTCCGCCATGAGAAGACCTTCTACCACGAGCCGGGCCTGGCACTGCGGGTGAAGGATACCGATCCGGCGTTGGAGGAAAAGGTCGCGCTGGTGGATGGCTTTTCCGTGGAGCGCGTGGGCATGAACCTGGTCATGAACGCGCTGGCCATCGAGAACGCTTCCGGGGATGCCGGCACCTTCGCCGGCGCGGTGGCCAAAGCGCGCGCCAAGACCAAACTGCCCTTTATCCTGATGAGCGACAGCCCGGACGCGATGAAGGCCGCATTGGAGAAAGAAGGCGGCATGAAGCCGCTCGTTTACGCGGCTTCCGACGGCAATGTGGAGGCCATGGCCGCGCTGGCCAAGGCGCACGGCGCTTCCCTGGCTGTGAAGGCGGAGACGCTGGACGGGCTGGCTGCGCTGACGGAGAAGGCGACTGCCGCCGGCGTGGAGGACCTGGTGCTGGACCCGATGCCGCGCCATCTGGCCGGCGCCCTGGCGGCCTTCACGCAGTTGCGCCGGCTGGCGCTGAAGAAGAACTTCCGCCCATTGGGCTATCCCATCATCGCCTTTGCCGGCAACGGCGCCAATTCCCCGGAAGAGGAGACCATCGCCGCCGCCCAGGCCATTTGCAAATATGCCGGCATTATCGTGCTCGACCACTTTGATGCCGCGGATGTGTATGCGCTGATGACCCTGCGGCAGAATATCTTCACCGATCCGCAGAAGCCCATCCAGGTCAGCCCGGGCCTGTACGAGATCAACAGCCCCAAGCCGGGCGACCCGCTGATGGTGACGACCAACTTCTCGCTGACCTATTTCAGCGTCGCCGGCGAGGTGGAAGGCGCTGGCAAGCCGGCCTGGCTGTTGGTCACCGATTCCGAGGGCATGAGCGTGCTCACTGCCTGGGCGGCCGGCAAGTTCGACGCCGAGGTCATTGCCAAAGCGGTCAAGAACTTCCAGGTCGAGAGCAAGATCAACCACCACAAGATCATCATCCCCGGCTTTGTGGCCACCATCTCGGGCGATCTGGAAGAGGAACTGCCGGGCTGGGAGGTGCTGGTGGGGCCGCGCGAGGCGGTGGACATCCCGGCCTATTTGAAGCTGTGGCAATAATGGTGTAACACAGAGCGCGGTAGTGGGGGAGTGGGCTTGCCTGCTCCCCCTGCTTGCCCTGTTCCCGGGGGCCGGCCGGCGGAGCATCCGCGCGCCGGCCGGCCCGAGACCCTGTTGACATAAGGGGGCGTCGTAATCCGGATATGCCAGTGATCCGACTGCTGCCGGCGGAAGGCAATCCAACCGAAGTCACCGCATCCCCTGGCACCCTGCTGAGCGAGGCCATCGCCCAGGCCGGCATTGCCCTGCACCTGCCCTGCGGCGGACAGGGGCGCTGTGGCAGATGTAAGGTGCAGGTGCAGAAGGGGACCGTCCGCCGGCGTTCCGTGATCCGCTTGAGCGAGAAAGAACTCGAAGAGGGCTGGGCGCTGGCGTGTCAGACACTGGTGCAGGATGAGGACCTGGTCGTCGCCATCCCACCGCAGGCGGATAAGCTCAGCCGGCGCATCCCCAGCGAGCCGCGCAAGGTGCCGCGGGTGGAACTGCCCATCTCCTGCGACTGGCGCAGTGACCCTCCCCTGCGGCGGGTGTACCTGGATATCACACCGCCATCGCTTTCGGACAACACCTCCGACTTTGAGCGGGTGGTGCGTCACCTCCAGCCGTATCTGGAGGAGGGCGGGCAGGTCGGCATCTCCCTGCCGATGCTGCGCCGGCTGGGGAAAATCCTGCGGGATGCGGACTGGCAGGTGACGGCGACGCTGGAGTATTACGACTGGACGACCCGCCGGCAGGGCCGGCGGCCGCGCCTGATTGACCTGGTGCCCGGACGCCGCACCCATGAGCTGTACGGGGTGGCTATTGACATCGGCACGACCTCCAACGTGGTGTACCTGGTGGACCTGCTGACCGGCGAGGTTGTGGATTCTGCCGTCGAGTACAACGCGCAGATTGCCTGCGGCGAGGACGTGATCTCGCGCATTATCTATGCCCGCCGGCCGGGCGGATTGGAGCATCTCCAGAAGCTGGTGGTCGGTACCCTGAACGGGCTGATCGAGCAGGTGGCGGCGCGCAACGGCATCCAACCGACCGACATCCAGCGCGCCACGGTGGCCGGCAACACCACCATGATTCACCTCTTCCTCGCCATCCCGCCCGAGCCGATCCGGCTGGAGCCGTACATCCCCATCATCAACCACCCTCAGCCGGTGCTGGCGGCGGAGCTGGGGTTGAACATCAACCCGGACGCCAAGGTGGACTGCCTGCCCGGGGTGGGGAGCTACGTGGGGGCGGACATCACCGCCGGCGTGCTGGCCACCGGCATGCACCGCCAGGAGGAGCTGACCCTGTTCATTGACGTGGGCACCAACGGCGAGATGGTGCTGGGCAACTCCGACTGGCTGATCACCTGCGCCTGTTCCGCCGGCCCGGCCTTTGAGGGCGCCGGCGTGCAGTCCGGCATGCGCGCCACCGAAGGGGCCGTCGAAGAGGTCTGGATTGACCCGCATACCGGCGAACCCACTTATAACACCATCGGGGATGTGCCGGCGAAAGGGTTGTGCGGCTCCGGCATCATCAGCCTGCTGGCGGAGCTGTTCATCACCGGCCTGCTGACCAAGGGCGGGCGGTTCGAGAACCGCGTGGGGACGCCGCGCATCCGCCAGGGCGAGCACGGTATGGAGTATGTGGTGGTGTGGAAAGAACAGACGGCGGATGGTGCGGCCGACATCGTGCTGACCGAAGTGGATGTGCAGAACCTCCTGCGCGCCAAGGCGGCCATTTTCGCCGGCTTCTCCACGCTCACCCGCAGTGTGGGGATTCAGATCGGGGATGTCCAACGCGTCCTGATCGGCGGCGCGTTCGGCAAGTACCTTAACATTGAGAAAGCCATTCAGATCGGCCTGCTGCCCGACATGCCTCACGACCGCTTCCGCTTCCTGGGGAACACCTCGGTGCAGGGCGCGTATCAGGCCCTTCTCTGTCCGGACCTGCGCGATGAAGTGGCGGAGATCGCCAGCAAAATGACCTATCTGGAGCTGTCCGCCGATAATACCTTCACCGAGGAGTTCATGTCGGCCATGTTTCTGCCCCATACCCAACTGGAGCTGTTCCCCAGCGTGGCCGCCCTGCTGACCCCCCAGCCATAGGGGTATGGCATGGCGGCGGTAGGGTTTCGGCGAAGGGGCGGCCGGCAGTGGACGGGGGCGCTCGCGGCCGCCGGCGGATATCTGGCCCTGGCCATGGCCATGACCTATCCGCTGGTGCGCGAGTTCGGCCGGGCGATCCCCGGCGACGGGTTCGACGGCTGGCAGAATTACTGGAACCTGTGGTGGATGCGCCTAGCGCTGGTGGAGCGGGGTGTCAATCCGCTGTACACCGACATGCTCTATTATCCCACGGGGGTCAGCCTGGCCTTTCAGACGTTGAACCCGTTCAACGGTCTGGTGAGCCTGCCGGTACAGCTTACCTTCGGGTTGCTCGCGGCCTATAACAGCATCGTCCTGGTGGGCTTTGTCGCCGGCGGTCTGGGGGCCTATGTGCTGGCACGCGACATCCTGCGCAGTGCCGGCTGGCGCGGGGCGGGGGAGCGGTGGCCGGCGTTCCTGGCCGGCGTGGTCTATGCGTTCTCGCCGTTCCATTTCGCGCACCTGCTCGGTCATATGCAGGTCTTCTCGCTGGAGTGGATCCCCTTTGCCGTGTGGGCGCTCTGGCGGGGGATGAGGGAAATGGACGGCGGAACGACCGTTGGTGCCGTATGGGCGAAGTGGACCGGGCTGGCCGGCCTGTTCCTCATCTTCGCCGGCCTGTGCGACTGGTATTTTGCCCTGTACCTGGCCCTGTTCTCGGGGGTGTTGGCGCTGTACTGGCTGGCTGGCCGGCGTCTCCGCTGGCGGCATCTGCTGTTCCTGGCCGGCAGTTGGGCCGTCTTCCTCCTGGTGCTGGCGCCGCTGTGGTGGCCCATGGCGCGGGAGGCCGGCCGGGCGGATTTCATGGTGCCGCCCAGAGAGCAGGCGCTGGAGCTTTCGGCCGATCTGCTGGCCTTTGTCACGCCGAACCCGTTCCATCCGCTGTGGGGGCAGTGGGCCGGCCGGGCGGCGGAGCGCTTCACCAGCACGCTGTCCGAGCGGACGGTCTTCGCCGGCTTTGTGCCCCTGCTGTTGGGAATATGGGCGGCGGTGCGGTCGGGCCGGCACAGCCGCTTCTGGTGGATCGTTACCTTGTTCTTTGGCATCTGCGCGCTGGGGCCGGTACTGCATGTCGCCGGCCGTTCCGAATGGGGCGCGGCGGGGCGGCCGATACCACTGCCATACACTCTGCTGTACGACGGGGTCCCGTTCGTGCGCATCGCCCGCTCCATCGCCCGCTTCGACGTGATGGTGATGGCTGGGCTGGGGGTGCTGGCGGGGCTGGGCCTGGCAGAGCTGATGGGCCGGAGTTGGGGGGCATGGCGGAAGCTCCTGCCGGTGCTGGCGGTGGGACTGGTGTGCTTCGAGTTCTGGAGCGCGCCCTATCCGATGAGTCCACCCGACACGCCGGCGTTCTATCACCAACTGGCCGAAGAGCCAGGCCAGTTCGCCGTGCTCAACCTGCCGGTGAACTGGGACCGCCCGGGATACCTGCTGTACCAGACGGTGCACGGCAAGCCGCTGACCGCCGGCTATATTTCCCGGGACGACCCGCGCACACTGGTGTACCGGGCGCCGGTACTGCAGGAGTTCCGCTTCCTGGGCCGGGATATCCTGTGCGATGACGTGCGCCGGCTGGGCCCCAGCGTGTTGAGCTGGATGGGCATCCGCTATGTGGTGCTGGACCGCTATAAGATGCCGGGCGGCGCGGAGCGCGAGGTGACGACCGCCCTGGCCGAGGAGATTTTCGCCGGCATCCGGCCCGTGTACGAGGACGAGCGGCTGACGGTCTATCGGGCGGAGCCGCCGGCGGAGCCCCAACCGTTCGCCGTGCTGGGCGGGGGATGGGG
>Ga0078972_1008943_pt1 | contig 20294 bp, 18 predicted proteins | sample YelNatPaOPGAMG01_FD_67568 | JGI IMG/M metagenome (GOLD analysis project Ga0078972, IMG submission 67568) | Hot spring thermophilic microbial communities from Obsidian Pool, Yellowstone National Park, USA - OP-RAMG-01 (SPADES assembly) (version 2) | ecosystem: Environmental > Aquatic > Thermal...
CGCCCGTCGCCCCAGCCTTGATCAGGGCCCCTTTACGCGCGTCGAATCCGCCTTGACTATTCCTCAACAGCGGGTTCTGCTCGGCCAGATTCCTGGACGAGGCGACGTCCGCCGCGTTGGCTGCGGCCAGTACACCCGCCGAAAGCAGCCAGGCGTTGCGCCAGCGCTGGTTGCCTTTCGGCGCCAAGGGCGCTTGCCAGCGCGCCGCCGTTACGGCCAAGCTCTTGCCGCCGGCGTTGGTCCTTACTTGCGCTACCTGGAAGTCAAACCCGTCGGCTGTTATTCGACCTGGAAACGTCGGTTCAATCGGCTCCTCGTCGGCCAGTAAAACAGGCGTTACCAAAAGCAAAGCAGCTGCAATGGATAGCAAGTACCTCTTCGGTGCGGACACAGAATCTCCTTTTGGGGGAGATCATCAGCCGTCCAATTGCAACGGGGGAGGGATCTCCCATCTCTGCTGGCACTTAGGGAAGCGCCGATCTCAAGCGGCCTGCCAAGCCCCTCCGAGAGTCTTGCGTCGGCTTAATCAAGTTCGGCAACCACCACCTGCCTGTGGGATGATCGCTCTTGCCTTACGGATGCAATCAGAAGCTTGCGTTTGTCCCAGTACTTTGGTCCCTTCTTGCATTCGCCGTGGAAGTCCTTCATAATCAGCGGGGTGGGCCGGAGATGGATCCTCCTGCTTGGCGCCTCGCTGGCAGCGGTCTCGGTGGCCGCGCTGGCGCTCAATCTGTGGGCCCCATCCTGGGCCTGCCGCCTTTGGCTTTGTCCGGAATCCGTGCAGCTTTCCGAAGCCCGCCGTCTCCTGCTGGTCGGGACGCCCGAGGCCGTCCGGCAGGCCGTGGCGCTGTGCCATAACCTGGTGCGGCGGAACCCCTCGTCACCCTTCCGCTGGTGCGACTTGGCCGAGGCGCACCTCGCTGCCGGCGATCTCGGCCAAGCCCGAGCCGCCTTCGCTCAAGCCGAGCGTGTCGGGCCGGGCATCCCCCAAACCCTGCTGCGCGCCGCCAGTTTCTATCTGCGGCAGGGAGCTTACGAAGACGCTCTCCCCCGTATGTCCCGCATTCTGGCTTTGACGCCCGCCTACGACCGGCTCATTTTTAGTTACTACGACAAACTGGGGATCGATTTTTCCAAAGTTCTGAGATTAGGGATCCCCGCCGAAGCCCGACCCGCACAATCCTATTTTCAGTACTTACTTTCCAACGCATCCGCCCAACAGTCCAGTCAAGCCTGGGAGTGGCTTGGCTCCTTGGGCTTTCAATCGGCAGAACTCGCCGGCGCTTTCGCCTCACGGCTCATCCGCGACGGCCAGGCGGCTCAGGCCCTCACGGTTTGGACCGCCTATGTCGGCCCCGGGCAGGATGGTTACCCGCTGCGCAACTTGATCTACAACGGCGATTTCGAGCGCCCAGCGCTTCCCTCGCCGTTCGATTGGCGCATCTTGCCCGCCGCCGGGGCCGCCGCCTCGCTGGAGCAATCTGGTTGCAACTGCGGCCGGCAGTGCTTGCGCATCAAGTTCCGCGGAACCGACAATCTGACTTATCAGCACGTTTCCCAGCTTGTATTTGCGAAGCCCGGCCGCTACCGCTTTCAGGCCAGTCTCCGGGCGGACTCGATTAGCACCGACCAGGGGGTGGGCTTCCGGATCCGCGACTACGAGAATCCGTCCCGGCTCGATTGGACCACGGAGCGGATCCTGAGGACCACCGGCTGGCGCACGGTTCAGCTCGAGTTTCCGGTGAGCCCTCCGGCCCGATTGCTTGTGGTGGAAGTCTTCCGCGAGCGGTCATTGAAGTTCGATAATCAGATCTCTGGCTCGGTGTGGATCGATTGCGTCCGCCTTGAGCCAGTTACACCATAGGCCGAACTTAGCTATACTGTCCTTCGCTTGCCGCCGGCAAGGCCAAGCCTCCGAGAAACAGCCATGCCCGATTCCTTGGATGACCGGCGTCTTCAACTGCTCCTGGAGCACTGCCGGGAGTTCATCGCCTTGGCCGATGCCGAAGGGCGGCTGATTCAGGAGTGGGCGCCGCGTTCGGAGCGGGAACTGGGTTACCGGCCCAACGAACTGCGAGGCGCTTGTCTGCTGGATTTTGTCCATCCGGAGGATCTGCCCTACGCGCGCAACGTCCTGGCGACAGCGTTGGCTGCTCCGGGCGTCCCCGTGGATTTTGCCTGCCGCGTCCGAAGCAAGAACGGCCACTGGCGTCACTTGGAAGGCACGCTGACCAACCGTACCGCCGATCCCGCGCTCGCGGGCATCGTTATTAATTGGCGGGACGTCACCGGGCAGCGGGAGGCGGAACGGCGCGCTTCCGACGCGGAGACTGTGCTCGCACGCCTGTTCGAAGAGGCGCCCATCGGCCTCGTAATTGCGACCATGGACCGCGCCATCCGGCGCGTGAACCCCGAGTTCTGCCGCATCCTCGGCTATACCCAAGAAGAACTCCTCGGCTATAACTCGCATGCCCTGATCTGGCCGGAGGATTACGAGAAAACGCTTCAACAGTTGCAGCCGGTCCGCGAAGGCCGCTTGCCGGTGCTGCGTTTGGAGGCGCGCTTCGTTCACAAAAACGGCCAGCCGGTTTGGACCGATGTGGCCGCCTTCTACATCCGCGATCCACAGGGCCAACCCCAATCGGTGGTCGGCCTTGTCCGCGACCTCACCCCGTGGAAAGAGGCGCAGGCCGAAATCGAAGCGTCCCACGAACGCATCCGGCAACTGGCGACTTTCGTGGTTCAGGCCCGCGAGGAAGAGCGTGCGAACGTCGCGCGCGAGATCCACGACGAGCTCGGCCAGTTGCTCACCGGTCTCATGCTGTCGGTCGAAAACCTCGCCCGCGGTCACCTCCCGGAGTGCCCGCTGCGGGAGGATCTGGAAGCGCGCCTGAACCGCGTCCGCGAAAACGTGCGCGAGAGCTTGCGCTGGGCGCAGAGAATGGCCATCGAAGTCCGGCCTGGGATTCTGGAGCACCTGGGCTTGGCCGAAGCCATCCGGTGGCAGGTTGAGCGGTTTGAAAAGGAAACCGGCATCCAGTGCGTTCTGGAATTGCCCCTGGTTGAAATTGACCTGCCCATCGAACAAGCCACCACGGTTTTCCGGATCCTTCAGGAAGCGATGGTGAACGTGGCCCGGCATTCGCAAGCATCTCAAGTCACCGTGCGGCTGTATCTTGTGCGCGACCGCGTGGTGTTTACCGTCAAAGACAACGGAAAAGGCCTTCCGCCGGAGCGCGAAGCCGGCCCCCTGGCGGTCGGTTTGATCGGCATGAAGGAACGGGCCGCTCAACACGGCGGGCGCCTTCGCTTTTTTAGTAAGCCGGGCCGGGGAACAGCCGCAACGTTGCGGTTGCCCAAAAAACTTCCGGAACATCTGGCGATCTTAGCTAACCTGTGATAACTTACAAAAGTCAGCATGACGTTGCCCCCCGACCCAGTCGCTCCCAAGGCTATTCTGTTGGCAGATGATCATCCCATCATGCGCGGAGGCCTGCGCCTCCTCGTCGAACGCGAGTTTCCCGGCTGCGCCGTCGCGGAGGCCTCCAGCGGCGCTCAGACGCGCCAGTGGTTGCGCCGCCGCAAGTGGGACCTGGTGGTGCTCGACCTCAACCTCCCCGATTGCAACGGCTTCGAATTGCTCCGTGAGATCAAAACAACCTCGGAGGTCAAGGTCCTCGTCTTCAGCATGTATCCTGAAACGCCTTTCGGAATCCGCGCCCTGCGCGCCGGCGCCGACGGATACGTGTCGAAAGGCAGCACGGAGGAGGAGCTCTGCGCCGCCTTGCACGCCGTGATCGGCGGGCATCGCCACGTCAGCCCCTCCCTGGCGGAAACGCTCGCAGATTGGATGTCGGGCGGCAAACGGCGGTTTGCCCACGATGAACTCACCGATCGCGAGTTCGACGTGCTCGTGGCGCTGGCGGGCGGCCAAGGCCCCACCGAAATCGCCGCGAAGATGAACGTCAGCCCTAAAACCATCAGCACGCTGCGGCGGCGCGTCCTCAGAAAACTGGGTCTCGCCACCAATGCCGACTTGGTGCGCTACGCCCTCGAGCACAAGTTGATCGTCTGACCGGCGCTTGTCAGATTTATCTGACAAAGGCGTCAGACTTATCTCACCAAATGCTATCAAAAGGCGTACAACTTTCGTTCAATTGTCTCACAATTGGCTCAAAAATCCGTGAAATAAGGCGTTTTTATAGGCAGGCCCACATTTTTCTGTTGACAAAGGGAGGCGTTTGTCTTATAAGTTTTCTTATCAGTGCTGTCCCATGCGGGAAATGGCCCGCTGGGACTTTTACGGCGGCAGCGTGTCTTCGCGGCGGCCGCCGGACGGGCCGCGAGGCGATTCCGTGGACGAACCCGCCAAACAACGCTGGTACGCGGTCGAGACCAAGACCCGGCTGGAGCAAACCGTCGAGTCGCTGCTCCGCAATAAGGGCTACGAAACTTTCCTCCCCCTGTACAAGGTGCGCCGGCAATGGTCGGACCGCATTAAGCTGCTGGACGCGGCGCTCTTCCCCGGCTACCTGTTCAGCCGCCTGGGCGACGGCCAGCGCACCCTGCCTCTGCTGACCACGCCGTTTGTGCGCGGCATCGTGAGCAGCGCAGGGCGGCCCTTGCCCGTGCCCGAGGAGGAAGTCGAGGCAGTGCGGGCGATTGTGGCCTCGGGACTGCCGGCCACGCCCTGGCCGTATCTCCAGCAGGGGGACCGGGTGCGCATCCGGCACGGCTCGCTGGCGGGCGTCGAAGGACTGCTGCTTTCTTTCAAGAAACAGCATCGCCTGGTGGTTTCGGTGGAACTGTTGCGGCGCTCGGTCGCCGTGGAGATCGATATCGCGTGGGTCGAGCCCGCTGGCTCCCCCACGAACCGTCCGTCCTGACCGGCAGAGGCGAAGCCTGCCACTGAAGGCCCCGGCGAGGGGCAATACACGGCGCAAGATCGGGCGGAGCCGGAGCAGACCATATGCCCGTATTCAAAGTTCGCAACCGGATGCTGAACGTCCGCCTTAGCGACGACGAATACGAGGAGCTGGTGCGTTTGGCCGAGGTCAAGGGGGCGCACAGCACCTCGGATCTGGCCCGCCAAGCGCTGGCCGAGTTCATGGAGCGCGAGGCGAACGGAACTACGAGCCAGGAAATGAGCACCCGGATCGCGCAGTTGGAAGCCGAGGTCAGGCGGCTGTCGCGGATCTTGGGCACGCTGGCGACCGTGGCGCGGGAACAGACGTGAGGATCCCTATGCGGAGAGCCTTCTGGGCCGCACTGTATTTGGCGGCCATGGCGAGCTTGGCCTCGGCTCAGGCCCCACAGTCCCCGCATGCGCCGGACGCGCTGGAAGCCACCTACGTGCTCGGGCCGGGCGATGAGCTGGTGATCCGGGCGCTCGACGCCGAGGAGATCGCCGAGAAGCCCGTCCGCATCGACCTGGCGGGCTACATCCGCCTGCCCCTGGTGGGACGGGTGAAGGCAGGCGGGCTGACCGTGGAGCAGCTCACCGCCGAGCTCACCACCCGCCTCAAGCAGTACATCCTGGAGCCGGACGTGGCGGTTTCGGTCGTCCAGTTCCGCAGCCAGCCCGTCTCCGTCATCGGGGCCGTCAAGTCACCGGGCGTGGTCCAGCTCGAAGGCCGCAAGACGCTCGTGGAGATCCTCTCCCAGGCCGGCGGCCTGGCCCCCGAAGCTGGCTATACGGTCACGATCACCCGGCGGCTCGAATACGGCCGCATCCCCCTGCCCCAGGCGCAGGATGACGAATCGGGCCGCTACAGCATCGCCGAAATCGAGTTGAACCCGGTCATGGAGGCGCGCAACCCCCAGGGCAACATCGAGATCCGGCCCTATGACGTGATCTCCGTGCCCCGCGCCGACCTGGTCTACGTCATCGGCCAGGTCAAGCGCTCGGGCGGCTTCGCGCTCAAGGAGAAGGAGTCGATCACGGTGCTCCAGGCGCTGGCGCTCGCCGAGGGGCTCGAAAAGGTCTCGGCGCCCCAGGCCGCGCGGATCCTCCGCCAGCCGCCCGGCGGCGGTCAGCGCGTGGAGATCGCCGTCAACGTGAAACATATTCTCGAAGGCAAAGCGCCCGACATCCCGCTTCAGGCCCAGGACATTCTGTTCATCCCCATCAGCGCGGCCAAAGCGGCGACGCTGCGTGCCGTGGAAGCGGCGATCAGCATCGGCACCGGCGTGGTGGTCTACCGCCGCTGGTGAACCATGTCCCTTTCCTTCTCCGTGCTCTCTGTGCCCTCTGTGGTTTTTTCTTCTCTGTCCCCTCTGTGTCCTCTGTGTTCTCTGTGGTTAACTTTCTCCGTGTCCTCCGTGGTTTTCGTTCTCTGTGCTCTCCGTGCCCTCTGTGGTTTTTTCTTCTCTGTCCCCTCTGTGTCCTCTGTGTTCTCTGTGGTTAACTTTCTCGGTGTCCTCTGTGGTTTTCGTTCTCCGTGCTCTCTGTGCCCTCCGTGGTTTTTTCTTCTCTGTCCCCTCTGTGTCCTCTGTGTTCTCTGTGGTTAACTTTCTCCGTGTCCTCCGTGGTTTTCCTTCTCTGTGCTCTCTGTGCCCTCTGTGGTTTTTTCTTCTCTGTCCCCTCTGTGTCCTCTGTGTTCTCTGTGGTTAACTTTCTCCGTGTCCTCTGTGGTTTTCCCTTTCCGTGCCCTCTGTGGTTTTCCTTCCCCGGGGTGCTAGCTTATGAAACAACTCCCTGAACCCGGCAAGCCCGAAGAAGCCCGGCTTCCGGTGCGCTATGAGTACGTCGAGGTTCCGGCCCCCGACTCCGGCGCCGAGCCGGAAGGCCCCACGCTGCTCGACTACTGGCGCACGCTGAAGCGCAACAAGGGCGCGCTGGCGCTCTTCGCCCTCGGCGGAGTCGTCGCCGCCGTCCTCTTCTCCCTCCCCCAAACCCCCGTCTACCAGGCCAAGATGACCCTGGAGATCCTCAACCTCAACGAGAACGTCCTCAACCGCCGGCAACTGGAGCCGACCGAAGCCCCGGCGGGCTCCCCCGAGCTCGACATCCGCACCCAGGTGCGCATCCTTCAATCCGAGGCCCTGGTGGAGCGCGTCCTGAGCAAGCTGGGCGGCGATCAGGCTGCCGAGAAGGCCGGCGGCCGTAGCCGGGTCTCGGCCTGGCGCGAGGCGCTGGGATTGAAACCCCCGGCCGAGCCTACGGGCGAAGCCAGAGTAAGCCAGACGCTCGGGAACCTGAAGGCCCAGGTCGTGCCCCAGACGCGGCTGGTGGAGGTGAAATACGACTCAACCGACCCCAGGGCCGCCGCGGAGTTCCTGAACGCGCTGGCGGCGGAGTTCATCGAGCAGAACCTCGAGGTCCGCTGGGACACCACCCAGAAGACCGGTCAGTGGCTCACCAAACAGCTCCAGGATCTGAAGATCAAGCTGGAGAAGGCCGAGGACGAGCTTCAGCAGTACGCCCGCACGGCGGGTCTGATCTTCACCGCCGAGAAGGACAACGTCGCCGAGCAAAAGCTGCGGCAGTTGCAGGATGAGCTGCTCAAGGCCCAGGCCGACCGGGCGGCCAAACAGGCGCGCTACGAGCAGGCGCGCACCGCCCCGCCCGAAACGCTCCCCGAGATTCTGGAAGACCCCACCCTCCGCTCCAGCGGCGAAAAGCTCACCGAGCTGCGCCGGGAGCTGGCCGAGCTCCGCGCCGCCTACACGCCCTCCCATCCCAAGGTCCTGAAGGTCCAGGCGCAGATCGCCGCGCTGGAAGGCCCCTTCGAGCGGCAGCGCCAGAACGTGCTGGCCCGCATCGCCAACGAATACGAGGCCGCGGTCCGGCGCGAAAAGCTGCTGGCGCGGGACTACGAGGCTCAGTCCAGGGTCGTCAACGACCAGGCCGCCCGCGCCGTCCATTACAACATCCTCAAGCGCGAGGTGGACACCCAGCGGTCTTTGTACGAGGCCATGCTCCAGCGGGTGAAGGAGTACGGCATCGCCTCCGCCATGCAGGCCTCCAACGTGCGCGTCGTAGACAAGGCCAAGCCGCCGCGCTTCCCCTACAAGCCCAACTATCCCCTGAACTCGGCCCTGGGCCTGATGCTGGGCCTGATGCTCGGCGTCGGCTTCGTGCTGATCCGGGAGCGCGCGGACCGGACGATTCAGGGGCCCGGAGAGGTCTCGCTGTGGCTGGACGCGCCCGAGCTGGGCGTCATCCCCTGCGCCCACCGGCACAGCGGGCTCTTGGGCTACTACCGGCATCGCCGCGGCGGAGAGGACGGCGGAAAACGCCCGGAGGGCAAGTCCGGCCTCGAGGTCGAGCTCGCCACCGCCAACCGCAGCGGGGCGCTCTTGGCGGAGAGCTTCCGCGCGACGCTCACCTCGATCCTGTTTTCGAGCAAGAACGGCCACTCCCCCAAAGTCCTGGTCTTCACCAGCCCCAGCCCGCGGGAAGGGAAGACCACCCTGGTGAGCAACCTGGGGCTGGCGCTGGCGGAGATCCACCGCCGGGTGCTGCTCGTGGACGCCGATTTGCGCAAGCCGAGGCTGCATGAAATCTTCGAGGTGCCCAATGATTACGGCCTGGGAGAGTTCCTCGACGGCGAGGCCCCGCCCGAGGGCCGGGAAGGGGTCATCGTGGAGACCAGACATCCCCGGCTGTTTGTGGCCCCGGCGGGCAAGCAGGCGGCCGCGAGCGCCGCCAACCTGCTCTATTCGCCCAGGTTTCCCGAGTTTCTGGCCAAGGCCAGGGAGGAGTTCGACGCGGTGCTGATCGACACGCCGCCCATGCTGACCATGCCGGACGCCCGCGTGGCCGGCCGGCTGAGCGACGGCGTGGTGCTGGTGGTGCGCTCCAGGCAGACCACCCGGGAGATGGCCCAGGCGGCGGCGCAGAAGCTGGCCGAGGACGGAACGGTGATTGTGGGGACGGTCCTGAACGATTGGGACCCGAAGGCCTCGAGCGGCGGCTATTACGGCTACCACCGCGGCTATTATTACCGGCCGTATTACCATCGTCCCTCTGACTAATTCTTCTCCCTCTCTGTGTTCTCCGTGTCCTCTGTGTTTTATCTTCTCTCTGTGTCCTCTGTGTTCTCTGTGGTTAGTCTTCTCCGTGTCCTCTGTGGTTTATCTTCTCTCCGTGCCCTCTGTGTCCTCTGTGGTTAACTTTCTCCGTGTCCTCTGTGGTTAGTATTCCAGGCCCCCAAACGGAATTGGGGGAGTGATCACCTAAATGATTAACTTTTCCGGGATTCGCTACTCGAGCTTACTCGGTCGGGCGTTGAGGTTGGCGCTGCGGCTGATTCCCGACGACGGGGTGGTCCGACTAGTGCAAGGTCCGCTGCGGGGAAGCGCCGGACTGCGCTGAGCAAGAAGAAATGCGCGCCTTAATCACTGGCGGCGCTGGATTCATAGGGAGCCACCTAACGGATCACCTAATTGCCGAGCGTGGCGCTGACGTGGTTGTGCTGGACAACCTGAAGCGAGGCAGGCTTGAGAATCTCACCGCCTGCCGGGATCGCGTCCAGTTCGTGGAAGGGGACATCCGGGGCGACGCGCTGGTGACGCGGTTGGTGAAGGGTATCGATGTCGTGTACCACCTAGCGGCCCAGTCTACAGTGATGGGAGCGGAGCAGGAACCTGAATATGCGCTGACGACGAACGTGCTTGGGACCTTCAACATATTACGAGCTGCCCAAGCCGCGGGCGTAAAGCGGGTGGTGGTTGCGTCTTCCCGGGAGGTCTACGGAGAGCCGGACACGGTGCCGGTTGCCGAAGGGGCGCCCCTGAAAGCGGCCAACGTCTATGGGCTCAGCAAGGTTGCGGCGGAAATGTGCTGCCGTCTGTTCCAAGCGAGGGGGCTGAGCGTTGCGATCCTACGACTGGCTAATGTCTACGGACCGCGCGATATGGGCCGCGTGATTCCGTCCTTCATCCAGCGCGCGCTTGCCGGGCAGCCGCTGCTCCTGTATGGCGGGGATCAGCTTGTTGATTTCGTATGGATCGCCACGGTGGTGGACAGTTTAATTCGAGCAGCCCGGATTGAGAATCCCGACGGTCCGGTGAACGTAGGCAGCGGGGCGGGAACGCGACTCGTTGATCTGGCGCGACGCATAGCAGCCGAAACCGAAGCAGACGGTGAGATTCAAGTTTTGCCGCCGCGGCCGGTCGAGGTGCGGCGATTCGTTGCTGACACTCGACGGATGATTCGAGTCCTCGGGGTACGCCCGGACAGTGATCCGCTAGCTCACCTTGGGGAGTTGTTGCACGGTCGAGGCCACGGCCACGCCGAGGGCTGAGAGATGGCGATCGCCGCTGACTACGCGATTGTCGGCTCTGGGCTGACGGGTGCCACGATTGCCCGACTGCTCGCCGATGCTGGGCGTGAAGTGCTCGTGTTGGAAAGGCGGAGCCACGTTGGGGGTAACGTCCATGATCACCTGCACCCGTCTGGCGTTCGCGTGCACACCTACGGGCCGCACTATTTCAGGACCAACAGTCAAGAGATTTGGGAGTTCGTCCACCGCTTCGCGCGGTTTCACCCGTACCACGCAGTCGTGAAATCCAGAGTGGACGGCAGACTCGAGAGTTGGCCGGTGACTGAGGAATACATACGGCGGGCCATTGGCGTGAGGTGGATGCCCGAGTTTCGAGCGAGGCCGACGAACTTCGAAGAGGCGTGCCTCCGAATGATGCCGCGGGCTGTGTATGAGAAGTTCGTGAAAGGCTATACCGAGAAGCAATGGGGTGTCCCGGCAACCGCGTTGTCACCCAGCTTAGCGGGGCGGTTTGAGGTCCGGCGCAATGGCGACGAGCGACTAAAGCTGCATCGGTATCAAGGAATTCCGAGGGGCGGGTACGCCTCTTTCATGCGGCAGATGCTCGAAGGGATTCCGGTTTTCTTGAACTTCGACTATTTGGAACGCCGGGAAGAAGTACGGGCGCGGCGGCTGTTAATCTATACTGGCCCGATTGACGAGTTCTTCAACTTCGACTTGGGCAAGCTGCGATATAGGGCGCAGCAACGCGGGCACCGATATCTGAACGACTCTGAGTACGTGCTTCCGGTTGGCCAGGTGAACTATCCGAGCCCTGCCGATGGGCCGCAAATTCGCGAGCTAGAGTGGAAGCACATGATGGAGCCCGGCGAGGTAAAGGCCGCCAGAGGGACGCTCGTGACAACCGAAACGCCTTACGACCCAAGCGATCCTGACCATTACGAGTACCCCTTCCCGGACGAATCTAACCAGAGACTGTATCGGGCCTACGCGAGCCGCGCCTCGGGGATACCCGGCGTTTTGATCTGCGGCCGGTTGGGTGAATACCGCTACTACGACATGGATCAGGCGATCGCGCGTGCCATGACGCTGGTTCGAAGAATCCTCGTTCAAGATCGAGCTATGGGAACCCTCGTGGGCTCACGGGCGTGATGAGACGAGCCGAGGCCGTTCTGACAAACGAGTTGCACGGCGTCGGCGCCGCTGTGGCGCGCAACTTTGCGAGTCTAGCTGCCGGCCGGCTCGGATCCCAGCTCCTCGGCTTCGTTACCAACGCGTATCTCGCGCGCCGCGTTGCCCCGGCAGGCTTTGGCGCCATCGGACTGGCACAGGCAGCCATGACGTATTTGACGATCTTCAGTGACTCCGGTCTGAGTACCATCGCGGTCCGCGAGGGGGCGCAACACCCAGGGAAGATTCAGGGCCTCATCTCGTCCATCTCCGGGTTGCGCTTGTTGCTTGCGACCGGATGCATGATCGTCGGCTTGGCTGTAGCCGGGTTTCTGCCTTACTCGGAGTCGTCATGCCAGATTCTGCGGATTTTTGCCCTGTCGTTGCCTGTTCAGGCGCTTGCCGTCGACTGGGTCTTCCGCGCGATCCAGAAGATGCACTACATGGCCATCGTGCAGGTCGCGAGCTCGCTGGCAACCCTCGCCTTGACGCTGGCCCTAGTCCGGGGGGCTGGCCACGTCCTGCGGGTTCCCGCGATCGCCGTGGGTGTGGGCGCGCTGGGGGTTGCGCTGAGCGTCCAACTGCTGTGCCGTGCGGGATACCGGCTGCGCTTGTGGTTTGTGTTCAGCGCGTTCCGCAGCCACCTCTCGCAATCCCTGCCATTGTGTGCAGCCTCGCTGGCGATCACGTTGTACATCCAGGTCAACTACCTGATCTTGGGGAAGGTACACGGTGAGACGGAAGTGGGCCTCTACTCAGCAGCGGCCCGAATGACATCGGTTCTCAGTACTCCGTTTTGGCTCTACTATGCGGCGATGGTGCCTGTCCTCATGGGCTTGTACGCGCAGTCCAAGCCAAGAGCGGCGGTCTTCCTGGCGCACTCCGTCCGGATCACGTCGGTCTTCGGCTTTGCCATGCTCGCGGTGGGTTTGGCTGCGAACCGTCTGCTGGTGAGGACGATCTTTGGACCAGCGTTCCTCCAGTCGGTGCCCGTTTTCAGTGTGATGCTAAGCAGTGCGGCGGTCGTAGCAGTGAGCCACAATTGGGGCCAGCTTGCAATTGCCGCGAACCGAGAGCGCCTGGTGCTCAAGGGCACACTACTGGGGGGCGTGGTGAACCTCATGGCATGCGGCGTATTGGTCCAGCCGTTCGGCGCGGTGGGCGCTGCTGTAGGGAACCTCTCAGCGGAGATTGCGGTCGCACTCGCGCTTTTTTCACCCTGGCCGGCGCAGTTCAGGGCCACAGGTCTACGTCCAGCGCTGGGGCCTGCTGTCTCGTGTCTAATCGCGTTGCTCGTCGCTCATATAGCAAGCCCGTGGGGCGAGGCCTACGCCGTTGCAGTATGCACGGTGACCTACGGCGCTGGGCTCTTGCTCTTCCGGACCATCTCGAGGGAAGAGCTACGCTTTGCCAGATCCGCCTTGAGCTCGTTTTTTGCACGCCCAGCGCAGGGAGTTCCCCATGTCTGAGGACAAGCACGAAACCGTCGCAGCGGTCGTGGTCACGTACAACCGAAAGGACCTGCTGAGGCAATGCCTGGATGGTATCCTCCGGCAGACCCGTCCGGTGGATGCGATTTACGTCGTGGACAACGCTTCGACGGATGGTACGGGCCAAATGATCGCCGCCGAGTACGCCGATCGCGTCATCTACGAGCGGCTACCCGAGAACACAGGCGGCGCCGGTGGCTTCCACCACGGCATGAAGCGGCCGTACGAGGACGGGCATGACTGGATTTGGGTGATAGATGATGACGTGGTGCACGACCCTGACTGTCTGAAGGCCTTATTGGAACACCGCGCCTCACGCATCCTCGTCCCGGTGCATTTGCTTGACAATTCAACTGTAGCGGAAGGTTCCGCAATCCAATTAGATCTGCAACATCCCTTACGCCGGTGGATGAAATGATACGGATCAAGCAATCGGGCGCGCCTGGATGCTTGTCGAGCCACTGTTGGCGCAGGACGTAACACGCACGTCAACCCGTTAAACCACCCGTATCCCCGATTTGGAGGACAAATGGCAGAAGTTCCACGCAGCAACACGCTCGGACGTTTACTGAATCCTGTGAATACCGGGTTACTCATCGCCCGTTTGAGGCCGATAAACCCGCCTCCGCTGTGTTTCGCCCCGTTCCACAAATTCCTGCTCAGAGCCTGTATTCCCTGGCTTACAATCTCTGGAGGAACGCCTTCATGTTTCTAGCCGAACAGCACAGCGGCGCCCCGCTGCAGCCCATGCCGCTGCCCAGGCTGCCCGAAAACCCGTTGGTTTCAGTGTTAATAGCCAACCGGAACTACGGCAAATACATCGGACAGGCCATTGAGAGTGTACTTGCTCAGACCTACAAACACCTTCAAATCTGCATTTGCGATGACGGTTCGACAGATGACTCAGTAGCAGTCATCGAGCAGTACCTTACGCGTGGATCACCAGTCACGCTAGTACGACGAGAACACCTCGGAGTCGCGGCAGCGCTCAACGCCGCCTATCACGAGAGTAAAGGAGAGATTGTATGCCTTCTAGATGCCGATGACATGTTCTTGCCAGAAAAGGTCGAAGCCGTTGTCCGGGTGTTTCGCCAAGAGGAGGGCGCCGGCATGTGCCTGCACCACTTCGAACGCTTCTCCACGAGTTCCAACCGCCTTGACGACTCGCGTCAGGCAAAACTCCCCGCCGGGTGGTTGGGACCAACAGTAATCAAAGGCGCCCATGTTGAATCATTTATTCCTACCTCTGGCCTATCCTTTCGCCGCGCCGTAACAGACGCTATTTTTCCTATCCCGACGACGCTCAAGGCCTACACAGACGCATATTTAGCACGGACCGCACTGTTTGTTACAAAGGTGGCCAGCATAAACAGAATACTAATGCGATACCGAATGCATAATGATAACCTCTCAAGTCGACAACGTTGGTCACCAAGCTACGCAGCGGAATTGCTGGGAATAATCACGGTGGTTCACAAGGCCTGCGCGACATTTTTGGAGCGGACATATGGCCCGGGGATAGCGAAAGATTTTAAAATAGAAAACGATCCTCATTACTGGTTTGTACAGCTTCTGTTGGCCGCGGTGAGCGCGCCTCGGCCTGCGGTTATTGGCGGGGTCAGGTTCGGTGAGGCGCTGGCACGAGTACCCCGGAACCAGCGGTTGCTTATTCAAGCTGTGTGGCATCTGCCGCCCAAGTTGTCGGTAAGTGTTTTGAGCTTCTGGCTGGGAAATTCAACTGCAAAGTACAAACTGCGCAAAGCCCTGTTGACACTGTGTCCTTTCCTTCGGTGGAGTTCAGATGCAAAAGTGGTTTAACGCCGAGGACGTCGTTGTCAAGAGCGATAAGGCTGTGTATAGGGACGGCTTAATACTTCAACGAAGATGTGCTCGATTGCGGCATAGTCGGGGGGGAGGATATTGGCGGCGACATATAAGTGCTGAACGTGGCGAGTGGCTTCACCCTCGTATCTCGCATGTGGCGAGACGCTGTGTGGGTGTCGACTTGCAGGGGAATCAGCTTGCAGGCATAAGGAAGCACGGCTACGAGATGTTGGTAACAGCCGACGTCGAGCGGCTGCCCTTTCGCGAGTGCTTTGACGTGGTAGTCGCAGGGGAGTTGGTGGAGCACCTTTACAATGTCGGGCTGTTTTTGCGGTCCGCGTGGCTGGCGCTGCGGCAGGGTGGCGAGCTGCTCATTTCGACGCCCAATTGCTGGTCATTAAGCCGGGTTCTATACGTAGCCGTTGGCACACGAGAAGTGACTCATCCCGAACACACCTGTTACTATAGCTGCCAAACGTTGCGGTATGTGTTGGAACAGCACGGCTTTGATGTAGAGATCACAGGACTCCCGGAGCCGTTGCGGTCGCGGGTCCTCTCGGAAGTGTACAGGTTGGTTGCACTTAAGCGCCCTATCATGAGCCAGACGATTTTCGCCGTGGGGCGAAAACTGGGGCGATAGCGGTGATTGAATCGAGTGTCCGATTGAACGTAAGTGATGTTGCAGCACAGTCCACGTGCGTGATTGCGCATTGTGCATACAGCGGGGTCGGAGGGACCGGCTCCTTAGTCAGCAGGCTGTGCCCCCTGCTTCAGCGCGACCACGGTGTTAGAAGCTCCGTAATCTTCGCTGGCGTGGAACCTCTTCACCCTGATTATGCGCGGCGGCTGGGGGATGGCGGTGTGCCGTACGTATATATTGGCAAACGAAGGGGGTTAGATGCGGAGTTTTTGTTGAGGCTGGCGAAGGCCATTAAAGAAACGGGGGCGCGCAAGGTAGTGATGCACGGCGGCGGCACCGGGTGGCTCTACCCGGTGTTGCGCGCCTTGGGCGTCAGGCAGCGCATGATTCTAGTTGAGCACGGCCCCGAGCATGGGTTGCGCTCAGCGGGGAATTACGCGCGCCACCTGCTCGCACTGCCTTGGGTCGACACGGTAGTCTGCGTTGCCCCTCATCTCGCCGAAAGGGTGCGCGCGCTCTATGGGCGGTTGCTTCGCGGCAAGGCGGTGCACGTGATTCCGAATGGGATTGACTGCGGAGTATTCGCAAACGCCCCAGGCCACCGTCGCCCCGATGTTCTCGCGATGGTTGGCACGCTCAGCCCTAGTAAAGACCACGGAACCCTACTCGAGGCCTTCGAACTGCTGCTTCGCTACCGGCCACTCCAACTATGGCTTGCGGGGGACGGGCTCTTGCGTTCCACCCTTGAAAAGAGGGCCAGCGAGCTTGGCATTTCAGGAAGCGTGAAGTTCCTGGGCAGTGTAGCCGAGGAAGGGGTGGCCGAGCTGCTGAAGAGTGCGGCAGTGTTCACATTTTCCACGAAAGGCGAGGGCACACCGTTGGCCGTCCTCGAGGCGATGGCCGCTGGTTGTCCGATAGTGGCCAGTGACGTTCCAGGCGTCCGCGGACTTGTCGTGGATGGTGTAACCGGCCTCCTTATTCCGCCAGGCGACCCGCAATCTCTTGCCAAAGCTACGGCGCGGCTGCTGGACGAGCCGGAGTTAGCCTCTCGGTTTTCCCGAGAGGCCAAGCGTGTGGTTCTGGAACGGTATTCCCTCGAAGTCCAAGCAAAACGGTGGGCGCAGTTGCTGGTCTCTTCCGCCTGACGTTACTCAACTCCAACGCCTGGTCCGATGGCGAAACCTGTCTACGTCGCGCACCTGATCACCGGCCTTTATGTCGGCGGTGCTGAGACTATGCTTTGCCAGCTCCTGGAACATATCGATTGCCGGCGCTTCCGGGCGGAAGTGATTTCGCTGCTGCCCTTGGGGCCTTTGGCTGCGAGAATACAGTCGCTTGGCGTCCCCGTACGCTCACTCGAACTGGACCGAGCCCGGCCGAATCCTTTCCGCCTGATCAGGCTCGCGAGGTGGTTGTGGCGGCGCCGGCCCGATATCATCCAGACCTGGATGCCACACAGCGACCTTGCCGGGGGCTTGGCGGCAACTGTCGTTGGGAGGCCACCTGTAGTCTGGGGAGTTCATCACACCGACCACGACTCACAGTCTTCCAGCCGCCGTTCGCTGATTACCGTAAAGACCTGCGCGCGGCTTTCACGCCTTCTGGCGGCCAAGATCGTATGCTGCTCCGTGGCCTCACGGGAAATGTGCCAGCGGTTCGGCTATGACGCGCGCAAACTCCAGGTAATCCCAAACGGCTTCGATTTGGAAAGGTTCAGACCCGACCCGGAGGCGCGAAACGAAGTCCGGCGCGGGCTTCGCATTCCAGACGGCTCCCCGGTTGTTGGCCTGGTCGCAAGGTATCACCCGATGAAAGACCACCGGAATTTCCTGGAGGCTGCCTGCCTCCTTCACGAGATTCTGCCCGAAGTGCACTTCATCTTGTGCGGCGACCAGGTAGTCCGAGAGAACCCTGCACTGGGCCTGCTCGTTGAACAGAGCAAACATCCCGAGCGGTTCCATCTCCTTGGCCGCCGGAGCGATATCCCACGCGTGCTCAATGCCATCGACATCGGCTCGCTGTCCTCCTCTGGGGAGGCCTTCCCCCTGGTTCTGGGCGAGGCCATGGCTTGCGAGAAACCCTGTGTTGCCACGGATGTTGGAGACGCAGCTCGAATTGTCGGGGATACGGGGGTGGTCGTTCCGCCACGAGACCCGAAAGCCCTGATGAAGGGGTGGCAGCAACTGATTGAGATGCCACAGCCGGCACGCCAAGACCTCGGTAGAAGAGCGCGGCAGCGCATCCAGGAGCATTTCAGCATCGGCGCCGTCGTGCAACAGTACCAAACTCTTTACGAAGAGCTCGTCTCCGGGCGCCGGCAGTGACGTTCCTCTTCACATCAGAGCTCTGTGATCCCCCGGGTGAGTGAAGGGGGCTATATTGGTCGAAGAAAGCTCCTGGTCAAGCTGGATCGCGTTTGCAGTCATAACCATAGCGCTTGTCCGGCTTGTAGTTCGAAGCGCCCGGCGGCATCCCACTTTGAGGCGGCTCATTTTACCTGCGGTGTGCCTTCGTCTCACAGTCTTGATTTTCCAAGTGTTTGTGGCGCTTCCATACTATGCATCTTTGGATTCTTCCGACGCAATGGGCTACCACCTGCACGGAATCGAGATGGCCAGCGAGATCCAGGCGGGAAACTGGGCACAACTGGAATGGATGCCGGGCGTGGTCGCTGTCCGGTGGATCACGGCGCTCGTTTATCTGGTTACAGGGGCTAATATTTACGGTATGTTCCTGCTCTCCGCCGTGGCGAGCCTGGCCGCAGCAGTTTGGTATGCCAAGGCGCTTCTGTTGTGCCGGCAGGGGCCGGGGGCGGCGAAATTCGCCGCGCTCGTGCTCTTCTTGCCGTCATTCGCATTCTGGACGAGTCTGTATGGTAAGGACAGCCTGGTGGCTCTGGGCTTGGCGCTCGCCTGCTACGGTTACGCACTATGGCTTAACGCCATTACAGGCAGGGGCGTGGCCTGCTGGTTGCTTGGTCTCCTTACTATCGCTCTGATACGCCCACACATTGCCACCGCGGTGGTGGCAGCCACGATCGCGTCTCAGGTGTCAGCGCGGCGGCAGGGCCCTCTGTCGTCCTCCCCCGCGAAACTCCTGGTTCTTGCTGCATTGGTTCCGGTTATGATTCTGGTTTTACAGCGTGCCCAGGCAATGACAGGTATTGAGGATCTGGGGGCTGAGTCGTTCTTCGCCTACACTACCGCGAATGCAAGGGGCAACCAGGGTGGCGGATCAGCGGTCGAGGTCCCAGCAATCACCAGCCCTTCCGCGTTCGTGCGTTCTCTGCCAGAGGTCCTGGTCAGGATCTTTCTACGCCCGTTCCCTTGGGAGGCTCACAACTTCAATTCAATGCTGGCAGCGTTAGAAAACCTCTTTCTGCTGTATTTCCTGGTTCGTTACTGGCGAGGGCTCCCTTCCGCAGTAAGACTGGCCGGCCGCCAACCATATCTGACGTTCTGCCTCGTGTACTCCGGGCTGCTAATCCTAATGCTTTCCTCTATTCCAAATCTCGGCCTGCTGTCGCGCCAACGAGCGATGCTACTGCCTTTCTTTTTCGGCACTCTCTTGGCCGCCGGCGACAAAGTCAGGTACTCCCGGGATGCGCGGCGCCGCACGGGCGTGCCGGTCCGTTTAGTGGCGATCGCGCATGTTTGCAGGGCTGCACCCCCCAGCCCGGCGCGTTTGGGAGAATGAGTCACACGGAAAGGCAAGGTTTGTGCGGAAGATTCGCAGCCCCGTGGATGTCGTGAAAAACTCACCCCAAGCCGGGCAGACTTGGCGCACGCTGACCATCTGCAATATTGACGCGATGGCCTACAAGCTGCTTCTGCCGTGGCTCCTTGGGCTAACAGCCCGTGGATAAAGGCACGCCGTGACGGTGCGCCGATGGATGGTGGCAATGCGGCGGATGAGCCGTCCGGGCCGTGGGCCAGCGGGGTCCAACCACCAGCGGACCGCGGTTTGCCGTGTACATGAGACGCAAAATGCAAAAACAAACCGCAGTAAGCAGCTCCGCTGCCTGCCGGGCCGTGCCCACCCGAAGCAGTTGCCGCAAAATCAGGCTCAGATTGAAGGCCGCCGCGTGAATCAGCAGGCGCTTGGCGATGTTGCTCTTGCCGCGCAAGTGCACCCGCCGCATCCCGCCGGTCTCGTGCAAATGAGCGAAACTTCTCTCCAGCCGTTCCCCGCGACGCCGCATCCGCGCCCTGGCGGCCTCCGTCTGGAGCCGCCGCCGGTTGGCATACACCGCCGCCTGCGCCGCCCTCTGTCCCGCCCATCGTTGCCGCTTGCGTTCCGGCCCGGCGATCCGCTTGCGCACGCCACCTCGGCCTTCTGCTGCAACACCCAGCGGAACACCGCCTTGTGCGTCCCCAGGCTCAGCAGCCGCCGCGTCTTGGACAGCGTCGAGTGGTCCGGCGTCCGCTCCTCCAGGCTCAGCCCCAAGAACTCCCGCAGGCTGAGCGAGTCCGAGACCCGGCAGGCGATGCCGCGCTCCGAGCCGATTCCCTCGAAGCAGCCGATCCAAAAGCAGCGGAAGCGCGATCGACGGCCGGCCCAGGGTGGGGGCGTAGTACTTGCGGCAGATGCGCTCGGCGTAGTCATCGAAGTTGGCCCGTTCCAAGATCTCGTTCAGGCGGCGGTAGAAGGGGTGAGAGCCGTGAGCCCGCAGATGGCTGGCGTCGACCCAAAGGGAGGCCTGTTTCGGTTTGCGTTTGCCAAGCGCCATGCCCAATGATCACTCCAAAACATTTTTGCTTCAAGATGTTTGTGGGACTTTATCCACAGGCTGATATGCCCTGACCTGGAACTACCAGATTTGGAGCGCCAACCCGGTCGGAATGGGCATCAGCAACTCTCCGGCCTCGAACCAGCAGTACCCGGGCTGGATGCCCACCTACGGAGATGTCCTCCTGCTCAAGCGGCCTCGTCTGCGCGAGA
>Ga0078972_1008944_pt1 | contig 20293 bp, 29 predicted proteins | sample YelNatPaOPGAMG01_FD_67568 | JGI IMG/M metagenome (GOLD analysis project Ga0078972, IMG submission 67568) | Hot spring thermophilic microbial communities from Obsidian Pool, Yellowstone National Park, USA - OP-RAMG-01 (SPADES assembly) (version 2) | ecosystem: Environmental > Aquatic > Thermal...
GTTGACCATTCCCAGACAGTACCACTTTGGTAACACCGGCGGTATTTAGTCGAACCGGTTCCTTATCCAGTTGTGGATAGTAATAAACGGTGTTGTTACTGCAAAGAACAGCAAGTTGTCCGTTAGGATAGCAGCTTCCAGATGCTAAGCTCATATCGACAACATTACTGGCAAGAAATCCACCTGCAACGCTTCTCCATTCTCTGTGATAGTATGTATACTGCACGGACTTCTTAACGTTATTGTAGTAAGCAAACACACTTCCGTTTCCGTTAACACTCAACTGTGTAGGGTAACCGATGTTTTGAGCGATGACTTGAGTTCCAAAAACGTATCCATCATATTGGTATCCGAGGATCACAAGCTTGTTATCTTTTATATATCCAACGGTGATAACTCCAGTGAGATCGCTCTTGGCAGCAAATCCTTCCTGGCTGACAGCTATTGCAGTTAATAAGTTCACATTCACCACTCTTAATTCTTCATACTGACCGTTAACATAACTGTAAAAATAAATACCACTATCTGAAGCTACCACTAGAATAGTTCCGGTACCGTTAAAAGCTATACTTTTACCGTAATTATTTACATTGGTATTCTGTTGTATAAGTGTATAAAAATACGGCACGTTAATGTTCGTTGACGGAATAGGTGGACCTCGACAACAAATTATTTGTTTTGAACGTTTGCATTCATCTGAATCCATTTTAATACGACTTTTTTTGTCATAATTATGACAAAAACAACAAAATTAATCTCCAGGAATAGGCAAACTAATGATATTTCCTTGGAGAGTATATTCGATAGAGACCATTGATCGGGTACTGTTTTCCAAACTGGTTGGAAAATAGAACGTTATCTTATTGTTAATAAATTGGTACCATACTAAACCACGGCTACTATATGCGGATCTTTGAACATCAACAGCTGGAAATAATGTGCTTTCATATGCATAATATATGGTTTCTAATGGATAACTTCCATCATAGTCAATTGTATATGTGTAACCATCCTCTGTAAGATGTAATGGTCGTTTATTATATGGAATAAGAACTCGCTCAGATCCTACGTATGTATCACCTGGAATAAGAATTAGAGGTTTATAAATATTAGGTTGTGGTACTCCATGAGTGGCACCGTTGGCAATTAACACAGCAATTCCGATTGAACATAAGATAACACTAATAACTAAGAATGTGATACCTATCACCAACCACATTTCTTGAGGTGAAAAACTTTTATTATTATTAAGGTAGATATTTCCAGTTTATACAAACAATGAATAATCCTGACTGAGACTTCGTTCAGATCTGGTTCTGAATACATGTTTATTATTACCTTTTAAGTATTTGCTCAGATTCAGTGTGGAATACCATGCACGCTTGGGTGGAATATCAGCAACATGTGGATTATGGATAAGAAGGTGTTCGCGAATAGGAGGGTCTACTTTGGATAATAACTCTGGGTTCCGCTTGACAGCCAGAATTTGAACATTACTGGGTTTACGATCTCTGGTGAGATACTTGAAATACTTTGGATATTTGGCCACAAATTCAGCTCGAACCTCCCAGTTGCGGATCTTGTTGACCGCATTGGGATTTTGTTTACATGCGGTTAAACACACTTCCTCATTCTGATCAATAACATCTTCCAATAACAGTCCGTCTGATTTGAGAACTAACAAACATAGCTTCTGATCCTGAGTGGGATGTTTAAGAAGGAGATCTCGTAATTTCGAAGACATTCTTCTTTTTTCAACTTAGTGTCAAATTGTTTACGAATACATCAAGTATTAAAAATATCAATTGAAACAAGTTGACATTACATGCAGCTGGCAGTCTCTTTTAAGCTCGGTAGAGATTACAACTACCTATTACCTGTATGGCTTGTGAAAACTTGGAGGATACTTTTGATGTAGTCTTGATTCTGGATGTGGTTCAATATCTACCCTGCGAAGATGGACGACGTGTATTGACTAATACAGTTAAACATGTACCAGATTTAGTTAAGGATAACCATACAATTACATCTGAACGCTTCCATCACGTGAATCTTGATCCCAAATGGAAATGATTGCATACTTTCCATTTGGGATGTGGCAGCAGTTCCTTCCTATTGTCATCCTGTTGAGGAACCTACGATATTAGTAGCGATTTTGGCACGAAATAAGGAATATACTCTTTCCTGATTACTTCTCATGTTTATATAATCAAACATATCCAAAGAATCGAATGATAACTATGACGCTACTCAATCTGTTCTTGAAAATTGGTTAAATCTTTACGGACATGAATATTTACAGTATGTATGTGACACATCAACAATTCACAATGATAAGAACCTTCAACATTTGTGGACTGAAAACAATGTCAAAGATCCGTGGTGCAGACTTGACTATCCCATCCATACTAGGATGGTGACAGTTGTGATAAAGTTAGAGAAAACAAACGTTTACAGGATATCATGGGTAAAACATTAGAACAATCATTCCAGTGCGCTTCCGTATCGATAATTACCATGAGTATCAGCTAGCATAGCAAATACCAACAATTGTTGATATTAAATTTAATTAATAATCCCTAAAGAAATATACTTCAATGGAAGTTATCGACTTGCGGAATCAAGAATTAACCGCAATTCCAGAATGGGTTTTTGATCATCCGGAGGTTAAAAAGTTGTTATTAAGCAACAATCGACTTACCTCATTACCGTTTAAACTTCGTGAGTTGACACAGTTACAATTTCTTGATGTTGCTGATAATTTCTTAAATGATATCCCCACCGGTCTTAGTTCTGAGTTGCGAATACTTAAATTATCTAATAATATCCTGTTTAACACTCCTGATATTAGCACATATTTTCAACTTCAACAGTTATATCTGAACGGTAATCTGATAACAAGTTTACCTCCTGAACTAGGTAGTTTAAGTCAACTTACTATTTTGAGAGTAGATGACAACTTCTTAACAAGTTTACCTCCTGAACTAGGTAGTTTAAGTCAACTGCAGCAAGTATGGATTGGAGACAATTGGTTAACGAGTTTACCACCAGAAATTTGGTGTTTGAGATCTCTTGAAATTCTGTTTGCAGGTCGTAATTATCTCTCATACCTTCCTTCAGATATTCACAAGCTCACACACTTGACACATCTTGATGTGAGTGGCAATCAGTTGCGTAGCATTCCTGTGGAATTATTCAAGCTAAAATACTTATCATATGTATATTTGTGCGATAATGCCATTACTACGTTACCGAATGAAATAGGTAACAGTGTTAATCTTCATGAATTATTTCTGTTACACAATAAGCTGACAACACTTCCCAAAGACATCTGTAAACTTATTCACTTAGAGAAATGTTTTTATTACGACAATCCAATTATAAATCTTGATCCAAATGTTGAGGAGTTTTTACATAGGGTAACACGTGCATGAATAAACCAGATTATTCCACCAACGCTTAACCAGGTGGAAAGTAGTGACGAGGGGTATCCTATCTGGTTCTGTAGATGTATCAGGAAGGAAGAACGCCTCTGGCGGTTCCTCGTCAGTTAAAAGAGGCATCGTGAGATAATCCATTTTATCATAACTTATTTTTTTTTTACATTTAAGAAATAAGTCTATTTTAAGATAATACTCTTAAACTAACCGGATAATATCGGTGTATATTTAATGATCTTTTTTTTTATTATTATTGTTCGTTACAAAATGGCTTCTCTATTCAATACTGGCAAATCCAACACTCCATTAACACAACTCACTCGTCAATTTGATCGTGAAAGATTACCACGAGAATATGTTGCATCATCGTCAAGTTCGAGACAAGTAAATCCCGAGGAACAATTTTTCCAACAAAAACCTGATAAAAGACGAGTGATTTATGAACCACCTTCAGCACAGTTACCTCCACTGAACACTTTTGTAATTCCAGAAGCTTCCTCTCAGGCAGACCAGTGGGTGGATGAGTTCCAACAACAACCTTCTTCTCAATGGGTGGATGAGATCCAACAGGAAATTATTCAGGCTCGAAATAAAGTTATACAACTTATAGAGAAAAATTTCTATTCCTATGATTTTCAAAAGCAATTGAATATGGCGGATTATACACCAGAACAGGAAGCTGAATTGATGATAGATTTGGCAAAATCACGTTTGGTTATTAAAGAGTTTTACGTTCGAGGTATCCGGCCACCATTATCTTACATTGCTAATAGACTTGGTGATAATGATCTACTAATTGAGTATATTGATATATATCCTCCTGATTTTGGTCTGTATCAGAAATTACTTGACACGACCAATTCCAGCCTCCTTGCTGAGCGATTATTAAAAATGGTGCGTCCAAGAGATCCTCAAAGATTACTCTCGATTGTAACTTCGAAGTATTGGAAGAAAGTATTATCAGGTATGCCAATTACTGAACCTGAAGCTTTTTACCTTAGTGAACAAGAAATGAATCCTGAATTTATTTATCCATTAATAAAACAAAAACAATATAATGTCGTTAATACATACTATGAAAGATTTCCTGATTTACGTGAACGAATTTTATATATGTTAGTTAGTGATTTTGCTCCATTTGAAGAAATAAGAGTCCTCGCATCAATAGATCCAAAACCTTTTACTAAAGAAACCTGTGATTCACCTGATGCTGATACTATTATGTTGATGAAGAAATATAATCCAGGCTATAGGGTATATAATAATCTAGTTATTAACAATAAACAGGCGATTCATGAATTAGTGTCTCGAGGATATCCAATTGACAGTCTATTCCACGTTATAGCTATTAATAATTTACCTGTATTGATTGATCTTGTAAAAGTCTACTCAGGTAAAATTCCATATCAATATGCAGTTAGTCATGAATATATGCCAATTATCGAATATTTGTTTACAAACTTCCCGTTATCATATCCAAAATGTATGCTTCCTGCTACTGATAATGAAATTATTAAATCGTATCTGAATAGTCTTCCATCTAGTCTTGGACAAGATCCAATTAATACTTTAGTAGAATCAGATGCTCCTAACGAAGTTATTATATCTTTTTTAAATAAAGGATATCCAGTGACGTATGATTCGGTATTGACTTCGTTGAGGTTAAATGGAACTGTTTTTAATTTATTATTAACCAATATCATCTTGTCTCCCGAACAGCAGATTGAAGTATTAACTAAAGCTGAACCTGAATACTATAAAAGTTTATTTAATGAAGGAGTTAGACCACCACTTGAAATGGTATATAATATGCTAGGTCCGAATATTAATTGGCGTCTTCTATCCTTATATCCAAAAGATATGGATTTCTATTATAGACTCGCTAATAAAACAACTAACACAGATTTATTAAAATACTTGTATAGTTGTGGAGTTAATCCAGCAATTATTAAGAAACTAGTTCCAAGAGAATATTGGAGAAAACGTATATCTCGACCCAATGAAATTACTCTTGATGAAGCCTTAAATGAAGGAGATGGTGTGATGGTTGAAAAACTACTCAATCAAGTCAACATTAATAATTTTTCCAAATTATATAGCGCGGTAACAGTATTAATAGACACAAAAATGTATGATGCTCTTCTGAAACTTCTATCTAAACTTGATTTAGAAACTATACTTAAGCTTGATTTATCTGCACTACTTGATTCAGATCCTTATGTAGTCATAAATTTATTATCTGAATTCTTTATTCCGGAAGATTATATAGTCTTACCTCATAATTTCGAGTCGATAAATTACATTACTGAATTGTATCCAGAACTAAAATATAGTGTCCTTGGAGATGAATATATTCTCGATGACATAGAACTAGTTGCGAAGTTAATTGAGGCTGAATATCCAGTTACGATAGATAGTTTAAGAGAAGCAATAGTAAAATATAGTAATGATGTTCTCAAACTTCTTTTAAAGAATTATAATGATACTCTGCCATATGATACAGCTATTGAAGCAAACAATGTTCCAGCTTTGAAGTTAATGTTGGGATTAAAACCTGTTGATATTGATACCTTGATATCCATCGCACATGAAGTTGATAAACCGGATATCATCGACTATCTCACAAAATATAAATCAGCTGATCTGGCAAAGAACAGCAAACGCTTCATGCAATTATATCAACAATATCAAAAACAGCCAAATAAACAAACTTCCCAACAGTTGACCGATTTCCTGTCAACTGTTAACAAACTCATGGTTCCAATACATGCAGATTTTAAGTTGCCTCCACAGGCACAGAAACTATTTGACAAGATCTCAAAACAATATTCATCTTCTCGATTGTGAGTGTAATAGTGTTTTCCATCAATTGATGGAAATTATTGACCTTCACGACGAGGACTTATCTACAGTTCCCGAATGGGTCTTTGATCATCCAGAGGTACAAAAACTTATACCTGATACCATCAGTCTTTTAATCAACCTACAGGAGTTGTATATTGATGAAAATGAACTTGACCAGTTACCTGCCACGTTATCTCTGCGTAAACTCACACTTGACAGTAATATGTTCTCCACTATTCCAAGGTGTGTATTTGGTCTAACCAACTTAAATACCCTCAGTTTGTCAGATACGGGAGTAGAGATAATTAGATGATCTTCAACTTAAAACACCTGCAACAATTATTTCTCGATGAAAACCAACTGAATAGTATACCGATAAGTTGTTTTCATTGACCAAATTACATACTCTAGTTGTTGACAATAATGAACTTAAGTTCATACCACATGAGATTGGTAACATTAATACACTTACAAAATTCTTGACATTACATATAATCTATTGAAACAAGCACTGAGAGTTTTCACACATCTGAACTGTATGATATTGCTATTTCCAATCCTGATACAATTGAGTGGATGTGTTATCCATCAGAAGGTCATCAACTTGCAGCTGTTAAAGCCAATGGTTTGAATATTAAACATATTCGTGTTCCAATAAATACTGTTAAGCGGGAGGCTATCCTTCAAAATCCCATGGCGATAAAGTATATCAAAGGTGAGTATAATGCTTTATTGGCAGTAGCCATGAATGGTTTAACATTGGAATATATTCGTGAACAAACAATTCCAGTATGTTTAAGTGCTGTAGCTCAAAATCCCAACGCGCGACAGTTTGTTAAGATATGCGTCGATTTTCCCACAGGAAGGTAATATGTTCCGGTGTATATTGATAATTGTGATCACAACGAGCTTGAGTGAGAAAATTATGCATAAGAAACAGGAAGTTTTGAAGTGTTATCTGGGGTCGGTTCTGGTGTAGAGGTAGTAGAAAGATACCACGATGAAGCAATGAATACAGTCGGGAGATATACTCATCATCACGTTCAGCTTCGGTAAGAAGTCGGTTAAAGAAATGTATAATCAGATACATGTTTGTGTAAAAGGTTTCCTTATCCAAATTACTGAGGATAAGAACTACTATCATAGCAGTATAACATATCACATAGAGGATACCAAGCATATTTTTAAACAACTAATTAGTTGTTTAAAAGTCTTTTAAGAAAAAAATGTTAACACCCACACTGGCTAACAGATGGAGGAATAACTGGTTTTTTAACTGAAACTGGTGGTGACGGTGGAAAATCACTCTCCAGATCGATACTGGACATGTTTTTTACACCCACCTCAGCCAGGGCTGTGAACACCTGAATAACACCTAGATTGTCCTTGGCTGATGTTTCATATAACAGATGTTGCGGGTGATTATATAACCATGTTTTTACTACCGATGTAGAAACCTGGCGAAGATTATCTGGAAGATCGATTTTATTCCCTACTACGGCTACTGGTAATGTTTCCGGGTTGGGAATCACAGCACAAAATTCACGAAACCAAATATTTAAATTGTCAAATGTGGATCGTTTTGAAATATCATAAACCAACATAATTGCATCTGCACCCCGATAGAATGCATTGCCCAGGGAGTGAAAACGTTCCTGACCGGCTGTATCCCAAATTTGAAGAATTACAGTGCGGTTATTGACGGTTACATCTTTTGTAAGAAAATCTACACCAATTGTGGATTTATAATTAGCTAAATATCTGTTAATAACATACCTATTGAGGAGACACGTCTTGCCGACATTGGCATCCCCCAAGATGATAATTTTAAGTATCGGTTTTAACCTTGACATTTTGACGTCGTAAAAAACTCAACGCTCTCTTTGCTAGGTTACTCTCAGATCCAGCCGGTGCAGATGGTTGCAAAACCTGGTTTAAAACCGATGATTTTACGTTTAACTGCTGCGCTAACCATACCCGGTTATATTTCTCGTCCTCCCGTTGTTGTCTCAGCTGAGCCAGCAAGGTATCAATCTCACGTGGGATATCAGTGCCAAGTTTGATGATAGGACCCGCCTCGCTAGCTTGATCAACAATTAAGAAATCTCTGCGCCGAGAAGAACCAGTAACAGGTTTAACAGTTGATCCCATTTTTGTATAAATTGAAAACTATTAATTAATAATTTTTCAATTTTAAATGGCTTATCCTTTAGCTCAGTGGTTAGCACAAAATACCAGACCTCTTATCACACCTCAGGATGTGATGTGGATTCTACCCAAGACGGTGAATGGTTACCTACCGGTATTCACTGAGGTGACTACCCCTCCAATAACCAATGTTAAGTTACGAGGACTTCCAAAGGAGTGGCGCGATCTTTACACCGATATATCAGACCCAAAATATATTGAAGCTATCACTCACCTATTGAAATACCATGAGTGGACATTACCACTCCCAACTGATTGTGGTAAACGTTACAAAGCAGTCGGTAATGACACCAAGATTCTGGAGCCTACACTAACTGACAAGGGTATGACATATCCTGAATATTTGATTCTAGGCATATATCCTGGGTTTACATGTAATGGTGTTCCGACACGACTGGGAGATCAACCTCAGTTAAAGTATTTTGGAAATAATTTCAATCAGTTGTTTGGACAGGCTTTAACCGAGTGGTATTCACAGAAGATTATTACCCCAGCAGATACCTACCTTGGTATTGGTAAGTATCAAGGAACCACTGTTGTGGTGTTTGCTCGTAATCCGGGCGAGTATTACAAAGCTGTTAATATTAATCTCGCACATGGAAGTATCACTAAAACAATCGTGTATTATATGCGTTCCGTTGACAAGATCACTTGGTTGCGTAGAGTTTAATTTAACATGTTGAATGAAAGAACCCGACACCTTAATCCCTTGAGTCACTAAGGAATTATACATAAACATTGCCGTATCGGTACAACAGCGTGTAAATGGAATATTCCGCTCCTGTAACATGCTACTGCAGCATCGGTGCAGTGTAATTTATTGTCAAACTCCTGAGTGATAATACAGTAGTTTTCAGATGTTAAATTGGTTAATGTATTAACATATTCTAGATCCTCCATTCTTATTCCAGTTCCACTCTACAACTCTCTCTGGATGTAAACACAATATCCGCGTGAGCGACACGTATTTCACCCCACGTTAAACTGTTAATAATAGGCATTTTTCCAAATAATCAAAAAAAATGTTTTATCAATCAATGATGTTAATCAACATCATTGTGTTTTGGAAATAATTCCAGTAAATATGAAAATGGATGCCACACCCCGGTGATTATGTTGTAAGTTGTCCATTGGGTGTTGGTGCTTACGGTGAGGTATATCAATGTAAGGACACCAGTGGTAGGAAATATGCTGTAAAGATTATGGATAAGAACCGGAACAGTTCCTTTTCAGAAGTAAGTCTTGTATCCATGTTAAATCATCCACATATTATCAAACCACTTGGTATTGAACAGGATCCCTCTTATGTATATGCCTATATACATAAGAGGGATCCTGTATGGAGTGATTTTGGGGAAGTAATTAAGTGTCTTCTGTCAACATTGACTTACATTCACAGTTTGAATATCAAACCTGGTAATACCGTGTGGAAAACAGAAGATACTCCTGTTATTATCGATTTTGGAGCTGCAGTATTTATTCCTGGTAATATACCACGTTACCTACGCACATCTCGAACAGACCAGGTATTTTCTCCAAACATGTCCGTATCGTGCACCGGAAATCTGGAAAAAAGATACATTTACGTGCAATGCAGATATCTGGTCGTTAGGTTGCACTCTATTTGAGGTTTACACTGAATACATGTTATTTCCAACAGATAATTATGATATCTTCCTTAAAACGATACCTAATATTTTTACACGGGTGACTACAAGTATTCCGAATAGATATCAGCAATTGCTTCTAAATATGTTGACTGTAGACCCAACTCAACGACCTACAGCTAGTCAGCTACTGGGCTTACCCGTTAATATACCTCTAACCACTTATTATGAGGAACAACTGAATGAATTAATACATTACTTCCAGGCGGCTATTAACCGTGCGAACATTGCCACACATGCGGGAGTGAATGCATGGGTTCAGTTAGCTATCCCTGAACTTCAAAGATATTTTACTGATAAACATTCAGAGTTTACTCCTGAAACATACGCTAAATATATTGCATATATTCACAGTATCCCAAACAATATCAATGTATAAATATATACTACAACCTCATTTATGAAGGAAAAACTCGAATGAAAGGTGTGTTGTTGTTAATTCGCTCCCGGTTTGGTTCTCTAATTTCCGATTGGTGATGATGAATTGTAATAATGCTTCGACATGGATTACTCAATCGATATCCAGCAGTAAACAATTTATAATTAACAACGTTTTCACTTCCCCATTTGTTTTGGGGAAACTTAAACTCATTGTAATCAATCCGTAGTGGTGGGAAGAACATATAGGAATCGTGACTGTCATACAGTTCATAGTTATCGATGAATGTGGTTCTACCATCGAGCTCCTGTCTAGTTAATGTAAAGACTTCATTAAGATCTGGAACCCTTGTTAAGGATGTGGTAGCCAGTTCAATGTCACTGTTGGTAATCATAACAGCTCCAGTCTGTTTGTTAGCCAGTTCGAAGAAATCTGAATATAATGGCTGCCGAGTGAAGAACACCTCCTTTATCTTCGGATGGATGAACGGGGTGTGAACATTTTCACAGACTAAGATCACCTCTTTAACCAATGGGTTGTTCACATTTTTGAGAATAGCGGTTTCAATCTCGGCTTTTCGCACCTGATTTCCAATATTGTAATATGATGTAATAACTGTTATTAGGTTCTTGTAAAATGTAACGGTTTTGGTATCGATGTCAACAAATACATCGGGAACGTAATATCCAAAATCTTGAGATGTAATTCCCAATCTGTAATTGTTATTCCTGACAACTTCCAGGGTTTCCTCATTTAATAGCTGATCAGTAAAGAAGAAATCTGTATATGGCGGTAGATACTTTGAGATAATCGTGTTTCCATTTGGAAATGTGTCTAAAAGTTGGACAAATTTATTTACAGATTCAGATTGGTCACTGGTGTTCATTTTTAACGAGGATCTTTTGTTAACGAATAAATCATTTTAGATTGTCGGTATTATTTCCATAAAAAAAATACTTTTTTATTTTAAGCAACTGTACAATGGTACAGTGTGTATACTGCTCACGAGACTGTGATGAATATCATCAGAAACATTTATAGAGCAGGAGTTACTTCAACAACCATCACTGAACCTTATGGACGCTCGATTAAGACACAGACATATCAATACATTATTTTTATGGCAGGTGGAAGTTGTCTATAACTATTACTCCTCAATTGAGTCTTTGACATTCTGTCTTTGACAATGAACATCCAGCTACGGTATCTTAGCAGATTTCGAGTTCCCATTGATAAACTTCAACTCATCGGGTATGTAGCGATGTTCATAGCCAGTAAGATAATAGCTGTTACGACACTTTATAAGAAATGTATGTCTGCAAACGTATACAATGGATGAGATTAAAATCACTGAAATAACCATGATCCAGGAGTTGAAATACTTCACATGTCCATCGGCAACAGAATTTATCTCTGAAATTTCCAATGTCACGGGGGTGAATATGAATACATCTTGAAGATCATACTTCTGTATTTATGCCATTTTCCACAAGAAACTTCAGTGCTTCCATCTTTACAGGCGCTAGCTGGCTATTACACATATTCATTAATTAACAAGGAGATTAAATTTGAACCCCGAGGACTTTTAGGATATTCAGGAGGTAAGCAAAGATATGCTACACATCTATAACAATGCAACTGAAAGTGAAAAAAGGGTTACTGAAATTGTAACTAAATATCGTGTATTACACAGATGTTCAAAGAAATGAATATCACACCACCGTTTTAATTCTTGTTATAAGTTCCCAATTGGGAACTTATTTGTTCTTTTAAACAATATGGTAGATATTCTTAACAACTTGCAGTAGACTTTCAGAGGTTTTATCATCATAGTTTATGGCAAAAGGAGATGTAATAGAATACAACTCTTTGTAGGTATGCATATTGGTATACAATTCCCACAGGAACAGTTCATAGAAGTTACGGATAGTGGCGATCTTTTCCAAGGAAATATCCCCTTGTATGGACAAGAGCTCATTCATAATCAGATCCTTGAAAATACCTGAATTATTCACATATATCGTGCAAATGCCTTTGACAAGTTATTTTCACTAACAGTGGTTACTACTACCCCTGTAAAGAATGGTTTCACATTGTTCTCGAAGACTATCCGAACTAAACTTTGTAAATTATCTGTATGAGCTTGGGTCAAGCCCAGTTTGGCAGCAAACTCAACCGTAGATACGAGTCCCAGATCAAACTTCTGGTTTAACTTGCTGATAGTAGTATACCATGCCTGTTGAGTCGCTTTCTGACCAATGATAGCGTCATAGTTTTTGTTTGCTCCATATGTACTCACCCTTGGCAAATTCGGTAAACTTTTCAAGATATCGATGTAATGACTGAGTGCGTTTACCACCAGGAAGTAGTGCTTGCAAACAAGATTCATCAGCTAGAACAAAATAGAAGACATTAGCCTCCATGATCTTATACATGCTATGCAAGAGATGTTCCGGTTCCAGACACAGATCCATATCTGCAAACAGTGGAAAGATACCCCGATCATTAACTGTGTCATACTCATCCTTGACAGCAGTCACAAACAGACAATCCGCAAAAAAGAGCGTGATAGCTTCAGACATCATCCGATTAATCATATATAGATAGTAATCCAGTTTAGTATCCTCAACCACAAACAGATCTGGACGGAAACATGCGTGACCCTTATCGTGAATGCCAAATGTCAACTCATGAAACCTATTCTTCTTCTTTGGAGTTAATGGCAATCCGTTAATTCCCGGTTGCCAATTTAGCTTAATCCGCAAGCTATCTGCCGATGTGTAATAGATACCTCCCCGATACACAACTTCGGATAACTCCAGTTATCCGAAGTTCATTCAGACGTGTATATTCAGCTATCAAATCTAGATACATGCGGCGCATCTGCTCGGTTTGGAATACTTTAACCGAGAGGTAATGAACTTGTTAAGTGCCTCATCACGAGCAGATATTTTCACATTCTCCAACTGGAACTCAAAATATGTCTTGTGAGAATCCCGAACGCAGAAGATATCATCTAAATCAAATGTGCACCGGTGATCTCGTCTGTTCAAGTTAATATATCCAGCAACTTTACCCGTAAATACTTGCACGGATTTCAGCTCTTTAACAACTCCATCCACGATGGTCACTGTGTCATGTGCCAATTTATTGTTTTTAACATGATATACTGTTATGTACGAGATATGATCCACAAGCTGCCGCCTGGCCACTTCCATTGTGTTACTTCTTACCAAGACACTGGTTTCTGTAAGAATAGCAATAAGGTTATTTGTTAACCACAGTATCATTTGGAAGCTCCGTATCTGACTCATGAATTGTTGCTACATTATAGAAGTCAAATCGACGTTTGAACTCAGGTATCTTGTTGGGAACACTGGTTTTAACAACAATAGCCCGCTTCAGCACAGACATTATGTAAAGACGTTACTTAAAATAATTAATTATTTTTTTCAATTAAGTGAAAAATAAATATCATAGTTTTAAATGTGTGTGTCATTATCTACATTTTTAGTAGTAGCATTCAGCTACTACTTTTTTGATGGCTACAGTTATGCTACTGGTATGGCTACGTATGTTAAAAATAACAATATTAGGAGTGTGCCGGAGGAACGTCGTGAGCAGTGTTGGGACAGTGTAAAGAATGAAAGTGAGGAGTTGTGGGAAGCTTTGAAAAGCTTATCATTTGAGGATATTGTTCTTGAAAGTGCGGATGTTATCCATTCAGTCATTAAATATCTCATCATCACATATACATCGGAACATATTCATACACATTGGTTATGTTGGTATGCAGTATTTGTTGTAGCTTTACCGGCTACTGTAAAACTGTCACACAGGCAAAAAACATACGGATGTATTCGCAATCATCAAAATCCCAACAATTGCAACCACATCTGTGATGTTAAGAAAATGACTTAAAATATTGTTTCTTAAAAACAAATGGTTTATGCACATGAGATCGAGGTGCAGGAGAGATGGTTTCGAGAACTTGCTAAAGGGACAAAAACAGTTGAGGGTAGGAAAGGAACTTCAAAATGGAGACAGATTCCCGTTGGAGATGTAATTAAATTTGTGTCACCTCAACAGGAGACATTTTCCTGTTATATCGTAAAAATTAACTGGTATCCAAGTGTAGAAGAATATCTTATCAAAGAGGGTTTAGTCAACACACTTCCTGGAGTTACTACATTTCAAGAAGGTGTCGACATCTACTTGAAGCCTAATGGCTTCTGGGATCCTGAAGCGATCCATAAATATGGTGTCTTGGCATTTCACGTGACACGTCAGTAATAAACAAAGAGCAATGTGGAAGATCTTCCACATTATCTCACTTCTTGTATAGAATTATGTTGAAATTACAAATGGTAATGAAGCATATGCATCGATAGTTGTTATATCATGGTTTACAGCTGTCCGCTTCTTAATTATCTTCAAATACACTCTCTTCTCACAAGATGTCTGAATAGAGTACCATTGGGTATTCTCAATGAAATCAGTGACCGTGCCTTGAGATGCCATCTCAATTCTAGATGGTGTCATCTGATACCAGATTATCTTATCCCCAAGTTTCAAACTTGTTGCTTGAGTGATACGTGTGGTATGTTGAACATTCACGGAACCAGGCACAGACATCTCAATGTATTTATTCATGTTCGAAGACAGAGAAATCTTAGGTAAAGGTTGGTCTGGAGTAAGGTGAGGCTTTGTGACATCCCCATCACCTAAATACAGCTGTCCCTTGTGTTTACAAATTTGAGTATGAAGTATCTCATTGGGAACGTATATGTGATCCCGATCAATATAAGTAGACAACATTCGAAAGATAAGGTGATCATTATGGTGAATGTGTAAAACCTGACCTTTAGTATATCCACGATAAACTCCAGAATCCAATTGTTCCAAACCACACTCCTGGACTTGTTGTTCACTCACTCCCAACATGCTGGAAATGTGAACCAAGTATTCCCAAGTGACAACTGAACCAGCTGGAGCTAAAGAAGGTTCCATTCTTCGAGGAGGCTGATTAAGAAAAATATTTATTAAAATCATTTTTTTCAAGAACAATAACGTTAACATGTGTAAATTTACACATGTTATTTAGATAGATATCTTTAACCGTCTAGATAATATTAATTGTTAATTACAATGGATTAACTTCAGTGTAGTCTTACCTAATTTTAGCCAATTCAGTGGAGACCATGATAATTCTTAAATTTCAAGAGTTAGAAGGTATGTTAGTGATTATGTAAAAATTCCTCCACAGCTGGTGGCAAATCATCGAAACAGTTACCCCAACAGATAAACCTGTATATATTACGCAGGTTACACACAGTGATAGGTAGTGTAGTGAGATTATTCCCTTCCACTTGACACCTGCTTAACTTTTGCAAATCACCAATAGTCTCAGGAAGTTCATGAAGACAATTATCTGTTAGACAGAGCATTTCCAGGTTAGATAACTTACCAATCTCTGGGGGTAGATGTTTCAACTTCCCATCTGTGATATATAACTCTTTAAGTTTGTGTAGATTACCAATATCACCAGATATACACTCAAAGGTAGAGGTACCAATAAGATATAAAAACTCTAAATTAGTTAGTGTATATACTGCTGGTGGTAAGTGTGTCAGTTGTGTGTTGCTGAGATCTAAATGTTTAAGCTGTTGGCAGTTACTCAATGTATCTGGTAATGACGTTAATAGATTGCTACTTAAATCCAGGTATGTCAAATGATGACACATGCCGATCTCTGGTGGTATATGAGTTAACTTATTACCGGTTAGGTTTAACTCCTGAAGGTTAGATAGTTTACTGATCTCTGATGGTATATGAGTTAACTTATTATATCCTACATGTAGAACCTGTAGCTGTGTTAAACCTGCAATTTCTATCGGCAATTCCTCCAGTAAATTTCCAAACATGGTCAAGGAACATAAGGTAGCACATTCGCACAAACATAAGGGTATATGTTTAAGGTTATTGTTATATATTTCAAGGACTTGTATGTGAGTTAGCGCTTTAAAGGTATCTGGTAAGTCAGTCAGTCGATTGTTACTTACATTCAAGGTGTGCAACTTAACTAACTTGGCAATATCCCTTGGTATACATGTAATATTATTATCGTATACAGATAATACTTCAGTGTCTGCTTGAGCAAACACCCACTTAGGAATAGTGGATAGTTTGCGAGTATCTAATGTAATCGTCTTCATGATGTTATTACCCATTTAAGAAAAAAAATATTATCTCAATTTGAGAATGATGTATACTCATCATGTTGTTTATTCTCCAATGGGGTGTCGTTGTTATTATTTTTAGCATTAATATCTGCTCCATTAGCTAACAATATTTCAACCACTTCTGGATGTTCAGCCATAGATGCATGATGTAACGGCGTGTTGTCAAGACTATCTTTGATATTGACATCAGCACCACCAGCTATCAACACTTCAACCACATCCTTATATCCATTAAGAGATGCATAATGCAATGGTGTATAACCATTATCATTTACGGTGTTAACATCAACACCACTAGCTATCAACACTGTAACCACATCCTTATGACCTCTTATTGACGCTAATAACAATGCAATAGCACTTTGATCATTTATAAAGTAAATGTCAGTATTATTAGCTAACAATGTGATAACTACGTCTTTATGTCCATTAAGAGATGCTAAATGCAGCGGAGTGCTGTTAATATTATTTATTGCGTTAATATCAGCACCAGCGGCTATTAACATATCAACTAATTCCTTATGACCGTTAAAAGCTGCCAAGTGAAGTGAGGTATTATTGTTATCATCTCTTACATCAACATCGAAACCTTCAGATAACAATGCAATAGCCTTGGATAAAATACCGTTTTTACTGGCTTGAAGTAGCAATGACATTTAGATTTATACTTGAAAATCAAAGGTAATCAATTAAAGATAAAATGCTAATTATAAACAAGGAATTCCTGTAAGAAATATAACTTTTATAGGTCCACCTGATTATGATACTATAAAAAATAATTTTTACTATTATGTAACTCCTGAATTGTGTATGGCACTTGGATGTATAAGAATTTATGTTTCAGATTAGATAAATAATGTACATTATTTATTTTTTTCAACCATTAATCAATTGTTGAAAAATATGTATACAAAACAATACTTTAAATAACATCTTCTTTCATATTAAGGACTTTATAAACTCATCTTACATACTTATCTATTGTATTCTATATCAACATTATTTCATAATACTCTGGGTTCCATGTCCACAATCCAAAATCAGTATCTGAACCTCGGAAAGCTACCCATCCAGGTAGATTATGATTCAGAAACCAAGTGGCTGTGTGATAGTTATTTACATTTTCAACCAGAATTTGGGGAATAAATGTTGGATCCATATGCTGAATAGATAAATCTTCCTTAGGTTGGTAAACTCTGAGTCTAAGATTGGAAGGAATAAATCTTCCTTAGGTTGGTAAACTCGAATTTTAAGTTCCTCAAGTGGAATACCTAGATATTCATATTTGAACCTGTAAAGGTATTCTTCAGCCAACTTTCTATTCGGAAAGAACCAAGCAATAGTCGGTAAGATATCTTAAGTCTCAACACGATACAAAAGTGTTTGGGAAGAGATCTCCATTTGAAATATCAACAATTAACTTTAATTCTTTGAGAAAAGTCTGTGTTAATCTCCAACAGCTTATGAATTCCAATCCAATTGGATCGATACCAACAAAATGTGTATAGTTATTCTTGAGATATTGGCGTGTATACTTTGTCGTGTTCCAAGTATCTCTATTAGCAGGCTGAAGAGTTTTCCCTTACCACCATAGAATGTGATATTGACACCTCGTAAAGTTACTTGTCGAAGTCTCGTTTGTTCTTTTACAAACCACTTCTTCAACTCAAGTTGTTTCTCTTTTGATGTCTTATTTCTAAACATAGATTCTATCCTCAATACTGTTCATAACGTATTGAGCTATTTCCACCGCTGAATATTCCACTCCTTCCGGAGGTGCAGCAATACCTCCACTCCATACTTTAACTTTGTTATTCTCAACATAGGTAGTTACAACTTTAAGTATTTGCTCATATGCATTCTCTAGCAAGTATACCTCGTTATCACTATAAGACCACGCCAATGGAATAATGATCACTCAGATGTCTATTGATAACGAGCTCAGCATAGGCTTCATTGATAATCATCGTTTGTGTATATTTCAATCGTTTCACGAAGAACTTCTTCTCTCATTTTGGAATATATTCTCTATATCATTACACAGATATTTATCCTTGAACTCACTGAGTTTTAAAAAAATGCATTGTTTACTTTACATCTTTGCAGTATGTTATTAAATATCATTTAGTATTAATTATTCAAAAATTCTTGTTGTTGTTGAGATTCTCAATTGAGAATCTACTACATATCAAGAGATCACCTCTTGCCACCATAATACTCCTTGAACAGCACAGTGCCATCAGCTGCTTTCAAACCAATTACTTCTTCATTAATAGATTTCGAGTAGCTATTCTCATTCCATATGTATGCCAGCTCACGACCATATTTATCACGTGATTGGAATTGAATCCAGATCCAATTGCTACGAGCTATCTTTGCTGCCAAGATATCACGTGCTTCAACGCCATGTGGTGTTTTAAGCTCCACAGCGTCAATACCTGCCATCCTTACAACTGTAACTTGTTTATGTCCACTCAAACCAGGAAGAGGACAGAAAGTTTCTATGTGATCTCCAGGAATATCATGCAAAACATGAATACTATCTCCATCATAGATTTTAACCACTTTACCCCATGTAGATAAACCTTTCAAAGTAAACTTACCAATACTATCCAATGTAGAAAGTGGCAATGTTGCTAACAAGTTAGGTTGTGTGCTTTGACATCGAACGTTACCTGGTTGTTGTTTGACTGGTTGTTGTTTGACTGGTTGTTGTTTGACTGGTTGTTGTTTGACTGGTTGTTGTTTGACTGGTTGTTGTTTGACTGGTTGTTGTGTAACAACAGGTGTTGTTACTGTTGATGTGTTAATAGCGCGTGATTTGGAAGAAAACTTTAATGTCCACCTCTTAAACATTGTTGTTAAGTTAATATTTTTTTTATTTAATTAGAATTCATTTTTTTTTATTAATGATGGGTTAGTAATTTTCAAGTATTTATATAATAATAATAATATTTGTTACGTTGTAGTAACTATAGTAAGATGAAAACATATTCGATGATAAAGTCAAATGTTTAATCTAAGATCATTCAACTTTTTGAATATGTTGTTAGTAAGGATACAAGTACATCTTCACTAACAAAATAAGAAACATCTCCATTTGCAAAAAGTACTAAAGTGTGTACGCAAAAACAGTACTTCAAAATTTTCCACTACTTACTTTTACAAAAAAAAAACATCTTCTTCTTTGTTGATAGTACAGTACTTCATCATTGACAAACATTACTTCATCATTGACAAACAGTACTTCATCATTGACAAACAGTACTTCATCATTGACAAACAGTACTTCATCATTGACAAACAGTACTTCATCATTGACAAACAGTACATCATCATTGACAAACAGTACATCATCATTGACAAACAGTACATCATCACTAACTATCATTAACAGTATAGATCATCTCCATTTGCAAAAAGTACTAAAGTGTGTACGCAAAAACAGTACTTCAAAATTTTTCCACTACTTACTTTTACAAAAAAAAACATCTTCTTCTTTGTTGATAGTAC
>Ga0078972_1008946_pt1 | contig 20289 bp, 22 predicted proteins | sample YelNatPaOPGAMG01_FD_67568 | JGI IMG/M metagenome (GOLD analysis project Ga0078972, IMG submission 67568) | Hot spring thermophilic microbial communities from Obsidian Pool, Yellowstone National Park, USA - OP-RAMG-01 (SPADES assembly) (version 2) | ecosystem: Environmental > Aquatic > Thermal...
TTGAAGGGGGTGCCCTTCAAGGACGGTGAACCGGTGCAGGACGATCCATCGGTTCAGCAGAAACTTGCCGCCTGATGCATCATGCTACAGAACGGCCATACACCACTTTTGACTTTATCTCGGAAAGGAACTGTCATATTTAGAATATAATGAATGTAGCTTTTTGTCACTGGTACTTACGATTCCTTCTTCTAGCGCCAGAACTAAATCTGCTATAAATGCGGCATCGGCCATACGAACTATCTGACGTGTCGTGAAGACCCCCCACTCGGATAGGAAGGGAGTGTAATCGAGTACGCGTGTTACCAGATCCTTAAATTCACCAAAAAACTCCGAATGCCGTTTTTCCGCTGCATTTAATGGTAGCGTATATGCATTCATGCGGCGAAACATCTGCAGTATTTCTGCACGCCCAGCGTCTCTAATAACGTCTATCGATACTGTATAAAATAGAAATTTGTCTTGAGTATCGTCATCTAGATCTGTAAATCGAAGTCCGGCGAATTTCGTCGAGTTCTTTCCTAATGCAAATTTGTCATTTAAGAAATCTTGAATTGTTGTAATTCGTTGTTGGCCATCGACAATCTCTGTTCTAACTTTCTTCGTTTTACGGTCAAGGTATTCATGAAAATAAATCTTGGGGAATGGATATCCTTCCAAAATTGTATCGATAAAGTAGCTTCTTGAAGCATTGGGCCAAAGTCCAGGAGAGCGTTGGTATTCTTTATTGGCAACCAAGTCGCCACGTATAAGCATGTCCCTTATATTCGCAATCGACGGCCTACTTTCATCTAATTTCATTGGGGGTCCTCAAAAGGAATTGTTTGCCGCGGGTGGTCATTACGGCTATGGGGCGACGTCCCTAGTTTCCTACCTTACGTAGGGCGCTTTGCCAGCAAATCAGAATTCTGCACGCTAGGCCATAAAACTTCAACGCCAAATTGGAGTACAGTCGGTTGATAAGGAAAATGAGTTTTTGCTGTTATGACCTGCCCCCCCATTTTATTCCCAACAAACATTCAACCGAGAATAGGACAAACAGGGGCACTGCATTGAAGGGCTGCTTCGGGCTTCCTAGCAATTTGGTGTAGAGTGTCTACTGATTCAGTGGCGATTCACATCCCTTTCGGTGAGCAGGTCACAATGAACAAAAATACTAATGCCAACAATAAAAAAAACCAACATTACGTTTGGAGGAAGCACATTGCCGCATGGTCAGAAAAAGATAAGATTTGGTGCATAAGAGAAGGGGATGCTGAACCATTTCAGTCTAATCCTAGAAATGTGGCTGCAGAACGCTACTTCTACGAATTGCAAGTTTTGTCCTCAGAAGATTTGAAGCTTGTTAAATCAATTGCATTTGATCCAATTAAGAGCGGGGTTCTTGCAAAATTTAGTCATGACTGGGTTGAAAAATACCAAATATTGTTTGAACTAATCGATTATGTTCGAAAGCAACATACGGCATCTGCCGAATTGAACCTTGAGGTTGTTCAGCTTCTCAAAACACTTGATGAAGACTTCCATTCTTATTTGGAATCAACCAGCGGTTCCTACCTTGATCAGCTTCGATGCGGAGACGTTTCCTTCTACAAGGATGATGGTTCGGCAGTTGAATTTTGCCACTTTCTGTCATATCAATATCTGCGAACAAAGAAGATACAGGAAAAATTGATAGCGGAGAATAATGAGCCATTTGGTCCGGATACTGTGCGCCGAATTTGGCCGCTTCTGAGACATGTTTTTTCAATCAATATCGGAGCGCAACTCTTTTTGCGTCGAGACAAGATGCCCCTTATTCTTGTGGATGCACCACCTAATATTGATTTTATCACCTGCGACCAACCAGTCATGAATACCTACGGAGCTTACATCGCTAGTGGTACGCAAGTTGAAAATGTGGAGATGTATTATCCTCTATCTCCACGCAAAGCATTACTGCTGTCTGACCGAATAGAGTTTGCCAAGTTGCACGGAAAAGAGTTATCCCCCTTTCTGGCGATGTATTTGAATCAGATTGTCGAGCGCTCGTCATATCATTGGTTATTTGCTCAAAAAAAAGAAAGCCTAAGGATCGGCGAGAAATGGATGACGCCTGGCGGCGATTTTGAAATTGAAGGTGTGTCGTAAAGTCGAATACTGGGAGTTGGTTTGTTAAGGCCGGAATCCGGGACAGACCACCAATTCCTGAATTCGCCAGAGGAGTAAACAGCCAACCTTGATCATCAGCGGCTGAACGACGGGTTACTGACGATTAGCAGCCCGACCATTGGAAGCCGGCCACAGTCGGCTCTGGCCGAACACCGGCAGTTCAGAATCGCGCATTTTGGCGATCCTGACAGCCTTACATCCCTTGCCTGAATTCCTGAAATCGTCTTTCAAGGCGTGACCGATCCGGATAATCCTTCATTCGCCCGGGAAGGTGGATGGAGCGATGGTGAAGCTGCTTCAATGCTTCGAGCATCGGGCCGTCATTCAGATCCAGCAGGCGCTTCGAGACATGTATCTTGAAATCCGGGTCGATGCCGATCAAATGGGAATCGAAAGCCGCGTGGTGAATCTTGGAAAGCGGCAAGCCGTTGGGAACCACCGGCTGCCCAAAGTGCTCGTCCTTGTCTGAAATGATGTGCGCGGCATCGAGAAGCAAGGGTTCGGGAAAACCCGATAATGCGCAGCGCCCATTGTATGCGGTGATGACCGCTTCCCTGAACGACGCCTGATGGAGCCTTTGCTTGATTTCACGAAGCGCATATTTTCTCTCGAAGGCGCTCGCCGGCATTTCGAGCTTGGCCTCCCCTGGCAGTCCGAATGTTACTTGAGCCTTGAGTGATCGAGCATCCCAGCCTGTCACGTAGATCGGCATGACGGCCTGGTAATTTCCGGGGGAAACCCCGAGAAAATAGATCAGGGGCTTCTGCATTTCCATGGCGTCCCGAAGCCAGCGGTTTTCTGCCGCATCGGGATTGTTGCCCATGAAGGCGTAATCGACGCTTTCCTCCCCTTCGAAAATCTGTCGATGGACTTGCTTCTGGTCGTCGTACCAGATTTTTGCGCCGGGCTTGGGGAATACCGTCCTGATGGAGAGCAGATGCTGCATCTGTCTCGGCTTGAAAATTCCGCGCTGAGGATTGACCAGCGGAATCCGCTCGCCATTGAACATGAAACCGGCCTTGATGTCGCTGGACGTTACGGTTTCGCCAAGGCGCCGGACATGCTCGAAGGCCGCCGCGCGGATCTGATCGTCTTCCCCCATGTTCTTCTTCCTTTTTCCGCAATCCTACGCCCGTGGCCAGCACGCCGCAACTGCGCACATGGAATGCAAGATCTCAGTTGTTCAGGAAGGGCAGTCCTGCGCAACAATGGCATGTCCTGTGGCGATTACGCCGGGCAGTTTGACTTGCCTGCCCCCGCAATGTATTCTTCATTCTAGAATCTAGAATACGGATATGGCATGCTGAAACCGCAGGACATTCTGGTGATGCTCAAGCTGGTGGCGATGGGTCAGCGGCCCTGGTCCTATGCTTCGCTGGCCGTGAGCCTGGGCATGAGCCCGTCGCAGCTTCATTCTGCGGTGAGGCGCGCGCTTGCGGCGCAGATCGCCGTGAGAAAGGGAGACATCATCGCGCCGAACATCCGCAATCTGGAGGAATTCATCGTGCATGGATTGAGGTATGTCTTCGTCCCGGAGCTCGGTCAGTTGACCCGGGGCATCCCCACTTCCTACGCGGCGCCTCCATTGGACCGGCATTTTGCAGCCTCTTCCGAACCGCCTCCGGTATGGCCCGACCCGGAGGGCTCTGCACGGGGCGTGGCCTTCTCCCCTCTGTACAAGTTCGCTCCGCAGGCTTCGCGCATGGATCCCGCGCTCTACGAACTTCTCGCCCTAGTGGACGCCATAAGGGGCGGAAGGGCACGTGAACGCGAATTGGCGATCAAGGCGCTGAAAGATCGGTTTGCGAAATATGCGTAGATCGGCAAACCCCAATCTCGAGATCCTGGAGCTCGCCATTGCCAGACTCGGCGCTTGGGCAGATGAACTCGTGTTTCTCGGCGGTTGCGCGACCGGACTTCTGATCACGGATCCCCTTGCTCCGCCTGTGCGCGCCACGAATGACGTGGATGCCATTTCCGAAGTGGCTTCCTTGGTGGATTATCAGCGTTTGTCGAAGCGGCTTCGGGAATCAGGGTTTAGCGAAGACATGAGTGCGGATGCGCCGATTTGCCGTTGGCGCTCCGGGGAAATATTGCTCGACGTGATGCCGACTCATCCGGAGATCCTGGGCTTCGGCAATGAATGGTACCAGCCCGCATTCAAGGCGGCACAATGGAAAGAATTGCCTTCGGGAAGAAAGATCCGGATGGTCTCGGCTCCCTATTTCCTCGCGACCAAGCTTGCAGCGTTTGCCGGAAGAGGAAAAGGCGACTACATGATGAGCCATGACATGGAAGACATCGTGGCAGTTCTCGATGGCAGACCTGAAATCGTGGAAGAAGTCAGGCACTGCGATGAAAAACTGAGAGATCATCTCGGGCAGCGTCTGGCAGATTTGCTGAGGGATGACAGATTTCTCGAAGCTTTGCCGGGACACATGCCTGGCGACCCGGGAAGTCAGGCCAGGGTGCCGATTGTAATTGAACGCCTCAGGGCGATAACGTCGTCAAACCACATGTTGCCTTATGGGAAACATTTGTAGCCCAACAGGCAACGAAAGTCAATCGACGGCTCATCATTTCCTTCCGGTCAGTACCCCATTCCGAGTTCCTGGGCCTGTTTTGCGAGTTCGTCCAAAGCCTGCTCGCGCGCTTCGCGCCAACCGGATTCCGTTTCCTCGAAAACGATTTTCTGGTTCAGAACCCGGTCCATGTCGTTCATCATCGTGATTGCCGACCGGATGGTCTCGTTCCCGTCAGAATACCCCATGTAAATAAGACGGACGAGTTTGTCCGCCCACTTCGGCAGCTTGCCGTGCTTTTCCCAAAGGGCGACCGACTGCACGTTGCTGCCGATCAGGTTCGCCAATGATCCCTGGGACAAACCCATTTGATGGCGCAGGAAACGAAGCTCTGATCCACTAATCGCCTGCTTCTTCCTGACAATGATCGAGGCGATGGCGCGATCGAGCCCGTCGGCATTCTCGATGCTGACGCCACCGCCATAGGCCGTCTTCTCGTTCCTGAAACCGTTGGCAAGCCAGATATTCTTTAATCCGCATTCGGTATAGTGGTACATATTCGCCTCATTTGACGTGCATTACGGTAGCGTTGCGCAATTTGAGGAATCACTGCAGCCGAACTCAATCGTGCTACAAGGCTATTTTCCATTTGCGCAATTGCTTGACGGTTTCGACCAGGCCTTGCTTTAGCAGCGTATCGAGGTAGTCGTCTACGGATTTCGGCGGTTTCTTCAGGCCCCTCCTGTGCTTCGATGCAGCTTCGCAAACCTTGGCCGGATTCAAGTCGATCTGATGGGAGATGAATTCGTCAGGGTGCTGCGCTTCAATTTCCAGGGGCACCAATACGCTCCCGGGAAAATCCTTCAGGTTGAACGTGACAATCAGGCTCGCACCGCTCTTGATTGCCGCTGCGACGACATGACGATCGTCCTGGTCTGGCAACCCGATCGTTTCAATGAATGGTTCATATCCGGTAACCAGGCAATCGCGCACATTGGAATCCATGAGATCCCTCGTGCGCTCGAGCTGCTCAGGCATGATGTCAGGCCGGTTCTTCAGCACATTCCTAATCCATTCATCGTGGATGTCCCGGCTCCATCGCGCACGAAACAGATCCGTCAGCGCAAGGCGCATCAGCAGATCCCGCAGTGGTGCGGGATACAGAACGCAGGCATCGTAGATGACGGTGAAGTTGCTCGACAATCAGTACCCCATTCCGAGTTCCTGGGCCTGTTTTGCGAGTTCGTCCAGAACCTGCTCGCGCGCTTCGTCCATATTCATTTTGTATTTCATGACATCCTCGTAGCGAACGCGCCTGTGCGTTCCCACCCTCCTGAAAGGAATGTCCCCCGATTCGATGAGCTTGACCAGGTGAGGCCTGGAGACATTCAAGAAATCGGCTGCCTCCTGAGTGGTCAGCTCGGCATGAACAGGAATCAGGCTCACCGCGTTGCCCTGTGCCATTTCCGCCAGGATATCCAACAGCATGCGCATGGCCGCGGCCGGAACCTTGACAGCCTCATGCTCTCCCTTGTCGTCGACTATGCAGATTTCCTGCGTCTCCGCACGGCTTTTCATGTGCAGTGACAACGCCCTGCTGCTTTCCTTCGCCAGTTCCGCTTCTTTTTCAGACGGTAAAGCGGCTACCGTTTGCATTTTCATGACTTTTCTCCTTCGCCATGGGTTTTTATTTTATTCAATTCCCCCAGGATCCCATTGCCGATCCCGGTATGAATCATAGACCACAAACGCAATATTCGCAATAAACGAAACGAAAGAAAAAGCATGAAGATCGAGTGCCTTCAGGGAAGGATATTTCACCCATTCTCGATCTGGCGCTTTGTCTTCAATGCTACGACTTCGGCTCCACTCTTCAGCCCGGCTGCGCTCAGCATGGCGCTGGTTGCCCTGTTGACGCTTTCCCTGACGGGATCCAGATCCAGGCGCGCATAGATGGCAGTCGTGCTGGGCGTCTTGTGATTGAGCGACTTGCCGATGATGACGAGGGACGCGCCCTGCTTTGCCTGCCAGCTTCCCAGGGTGCGCCGAAGATCATGGATGCGCAGTCCCTCGATCCCTGCGCGCTCGAGGATCCTCTCCCAACCCTTCCTGGGTTCTACAAGGTGCCCGGCCTTCCCCGGGCTTGGGAAAACGAATTTCTCAGGCTCTTCAGGCTTCCTGCTGCGCAGGATCTCAACTGCCTCGGGTGAAAGCGTCACGGTCTGCGGGGTTCCATTCTTTGTCGTCTGCAGACGCCATTCCCCCCGATCCAGATTGATGTCCTTCCATTGCATGGCCATCATGTTGGAGCGTCTCGCACCAGTCAGGAGAGAAAGCAGGACATAATCCCGAATGGTTACGTTTTCCTCTTCGGCCAGCGCCTGAAAAAAGCGCGGCAACTCGTCAGCCTGGATGAATCGGTCGCGAATGTTTTCCGGAAACTTCCTGATGCCATCCGCAGGATTCTGCCCTGTGAAGAGTTTCCTCTCCTTCGCATGGGAAAAAAGGCTGGATATCAGGGCAATGATCCGGTTTGCAGTCGTTGGATGTTCACGTCCGACCTTGGTATGCCATGCAGCCAACTCAGTATCCTTGATCTGGGAAAGATGCCTCTTGGCTAATCTCTTCAAATAGACACGGTAAAGACTCTCGTAACCCCGCTTGGAAGATTCTGTGATATAAGCACCGCGGCGATTGCGACGATTCTGCATGAAATCCTCGTACAGCTCGCCGATGGTGATTTCGCTCTTTCTGGCCCTGTGTTTTTCGTTTGGATTATTGCCTTCATTCAGTGCAGTCCTCACAGCAAGTGCAAGCGACTGTGCCATTTTCACATTCATGGCAGGCTTGTCCTGAACCCGGTCAAGCAATGGCCTGTCCTTGGAAAATTCCTGGGAATCCTTGAAAAGTGGTTCAAACCGCCCCAAGGTGATGCGTTCCGGTTTTCCCGAGCTGCGATTCCAGAAATAGAAGCAGAATGTCTTGATGCCGTTGCTTGTCACCCTGACTTGCAGCCCATCGACCTTTTCATCCCAATAGGTATCACGCTTACCGGCAGCGGGGGTGGGCAATTTCGACAGCCTGTCCTGCTTGAACACAAATCTCTTTTCCACGCATTCTTTCCGGGGTTAGTCTGGGGTTAGGATTTGGGTCAAACTTGGTCAATTTCGGCCCATCTCGGTTAATCAGACAACTCACATAACATTAAGTTTTGTAAAGACTTATTAACCATAGACGAACATTGTGGGTATGGCAATTCTCGCTTTCGTAATCAGTAGGTCGGACGTTCGATTCGTCCCATCAGCACCATAAAAACAACGGCTTAGAGATTTAAACTCTAAGCCGTTTTTCATTGTGTAGACTGTATTTAGACATCAACTGGCACAAAACACCTTGCCGTCTTTCAGACTGACGGATTTGATTCCCATCGGCCGCTCTTGACCAACAGCTGCACTCTCTTGAAACCTGCCATCTACCGTTCAACTGTCCGGATGTCTGGAATGTCTTCGCCACGAATCACGGAACCGCAAGCGCGCACTTGCTTTTCACCATGACGTTTTGCAATTTCAACCCTGCAGTTGCATATTTTATATCACTTTGTGATATATTATTCGGCATGGTCAAAACGATGGAGGAAATATGCTGCCGTATGCCGTTACGCAACAGACGGAAGAGAATGACATTGCCAAGCTCACAGCGATCGTCGAGGAAGCGGTTGACCTGATTGCTTCGGAAACGGGCCTTTCCAGGGAAGAAACGCTGGAAATCCTCGAAAATTTCACCATCGACGATATCCGGCGCGGATCGGCAAAAACCGCCAAGCCATTCGAGACGAAGAAATTCAGCAAGGCGCTCAACATCGGAATCAAGAACATAGCCCTGGCGACAGGGTTGAATACGTCAGGAATCAGTTCGATTTTTACCGAGAAGAAGCATGCGCTCCTGCCCGACATAGTTTTCAGGCTTCGACAGCAATCGAAGTATATCCGCTGGAACATGAGTCATTACTGATTACCGCCGCGCTCGATATCGCGTCACGGCAGCCTTCTCGACAGGGACTGCCGCCACTTCCAGTCGTTCATGTAAAGGGCTGCGAGCTCGGGAGAATTCTCGACCAGCAACACATTCTCTGCATTGCTCTTCTGCGCTGCAGCGCTGAAATTGAAGCTTCCGGTCAATACCGACTTTCGGTCGAAAATCATCACCTTGTTGTGCGCGATGCGCACCGAGTCGTCCACCCACACGGGAACGCCGTGGTTGCGCATGTAGGTTGCCCCGGAGTAACGCCCCCTATCGTTGCTCTTGTCGACGATGACTTCTACATCCACGCCCCGCTCTTCCGCGCGGGCAAGCGCAGCCAGAATCGGCTTGCTGGTGAAGCTGTAGGCCTGCACCAGAATCTGGCTCCGCGCGCGCCCGATCGCATCGACGACCACGCTCGTCGCCTCACCGTTCGGGCTGAATGCCACGATGGCCTTGCTGTGGAGATCGACTTCCTCTGCGGCAGGAGCGGCCTGGCTACCGGCCTCCGAATGGGAGGCGTGCCTCGGGAAAAAGTCGAATGCTGCAGCCCGGTCGGCTGCCAGATTCATGGCGAAAAACGCCAGCGCGATGCCAATTCCTGCTCTACTGGACACAATCAATCATTTTCTCTTTTGCAAATGGCGATTTCCGAAATCGGGACTAACATTGTATCAGGAGCATTCTCTGCGGAGGCCATATGCGCATGGAGCTGGAGGATTTGAAACCGGGAGTCGCCGATCTCGTTTCGGCGACCCTTGTTGCGGCGCTCTTTTTTCTCGCCCTTTCTCTCGTCAGCGGCTGACTCGGCCCTCAGTCGTCGTCATCCCCTCGGCGATAGTACCTGTAGCCGTCGTCTTCCCCCCTGTAATAAGGGGCGGCATAGACGGGGGGAGGAGCCATGTAGACCCGTCCCGGAGGCGGACCGTAGACCGGCTGGGACACCGACTGGCCTGCGTTGAACCCGAGCACGGCCCCCAGGGCGGATGCCGCGATTCTGCCGTTGCCCTGACCCACCTGGCTGCCGAGCAGCCCGCCTGCAACCGCCCCCAGCGCCCCGCCTGCCGTGATGTCGGCTCGCGCGGGAAGGGGTGCGTAAGCCAAGGCGGACACGATGAAAAGCATTGCGATTTTTCGCTTCATTTCTCTATCCTTTCTTTCGAAGTTGCATCAAACCGGCAATCTCCCGGGCTTCAAGTTCCGGCATGCCCATTTCCCGAAATGCGCTCCCTCAATTCCTTTCCCGGCTTGAAATGGGGAACGTTCTTTTCGGGAACCGAAATAGGCTCGCCAGTCTTCGGATTTCTGGCCGTCCGCGCGTTGCGGCGCGCCAGCGAAAAGCTGCCGAACCCTCTGATCTCGGCGCGCCCTCCTCCAGCGAGAACAAACCCCACTGCCCCGAGGATGAGGCCGACCGCGAGGTCGACATCCTTCTCCGTCAGGCCGGGATGCTTCGCCGAAATGCGCGCTGCCAGTTCCTGTCTGCTCACTGCCATGGCCCTTTCCCGATTCGAAAACACTTGGCCCCAATTTAATCGCGGCTGTTTCGATGCGCAAGAGCGACCCGACATGCGGTCGATTTTCGCGCACGAGCGGTTCACAGGTAGTCGAGGACAATCCCCAGGAAGATCGCCCCCCCCACCCAGTTGTTGTGCAGGAACGCCCTGAAGCACCGCATCCGGTCCCGATTCCTGATCAGGGTGTAGTGGTAGAGCATCACGAAGAAAGCGGCGAGCAGCCCGCCGTAATAGAATGCGCCGCGCCCGAGTTCGATTCCGACGAAAACCAGTATCGCGAGCATCGTCGCGTAGCAGAGCATGACGGCGAAAATGTCATACCTGCCGAAGGTGAGCGCCGAAGTCCGGATGCCTATCCTGATGTCGTCCTCCCTGTCCACCAGGGCGTATTCCGTATCATAGGCGACGGTCCAGAACAGATTCGCGGCGAGCATGATCCATGCGACAGCCGGAACCGATCCCGTCTCCGCCGCGAAGGCCATGGGAATGCCGAAGCCGAATGCGATCCCGAGATAGGCCTGGGGGATCGCGAAGAAGCGTTTGGTATAGGGATAGCTCGCCGCAAGAAAGAGGGCCGCGAAAGAAAGCAGGATCGCCAGGCGGTCGAGGAAAAGCGCCAGCGCGAAGGCAGTCAGGGCAAGCGCCGCAGCAAGAACCAGCGCCTCCTTCTTGGTGACCTTGCCGGAAGCCAGCGGCCTTTCCCTGGTGCGTTCCACATGCGGATCGAAATTCCGGTCGGCATAGTCGTTCACGACGCACCCGGCCGAGCGCATCAATACCGTTCCCAGGACGAATACGATGAGCACGGCAGGATGTGGATGCCCGTTCGATGCGATCCACAGCCCCCACAATGTCGGCCAGAGCAGAAGCAGGGTGCCGATCGGCTTGTCGATCCGCATCAGCCTCGCATAGAGCGTCAATTTGCTCAAGAGAGCCCCAGGATTTCCGGAAGAAACACTTCGGTCACCAGGATCTCGCTTCTTCCCAGCCCGAACAGGGAGCGCCTCGCCCACAGCCTCGTCGGGCGATGGGCCATGAAGCGGCAGGACTTCGCATAGAGCGGATGGCGCTTCGATATCGGCAAGAATTCCAGATCGTCCCGCTTCACCCTGGGATTCGAAAGGAAAGCGCTGCCCAGCGACTTCTGCCCAAGCGAGGCCAGATTGCGCCAGGGTCCTTTCAGGCTGGCTCTTGCGGCCACCGAATGGGCGAAAACGACTGGCTTGTCGCCGCAGCACAGATAGACCTCGCGAACCAGCGCGAATGTTTTCGGATTCACCCCTATCCTCCGGGCTTCGTCCCGATTGACCCTGGCGTAGCGGTTCGCCACATGCCTCACGCCGAAATCCCCGCACCTCGCCATGATGCGCTCGGTGAGCGAGCCCCTGTCCCTCACCCATTTCGAAAGTCCGCGCCCTGTTCCCAACGGGCTATTTTTCCAGTCGCTTTTCATCATACCCGCAGATATTCCGATTTTTCGCCCATCCAGCGTTCGAGATGCCGGTTGACCGCATCCCTGTCGGAAGCGAGCAGTTCGTCGGCAGCCTCTCTCGCCTCAGCCAGCAATTCATCCTCGCCGATATCGGCGAATCTCAGCATGGGCACGCCGCTCTGCCTCGCCCCGAGAAATTCCCCCGGGCCGCGCAAGGCGAGATCGCGCCTTGCGATCTCGAAGCCGTCGGAAGTCTCGAATATCGCCCGCAGCCTCTCCCGCGCAGTTCTGCCGAGCGGCGCCTGGTAGAGCAGCAGGCAGACGCTGTTGGAGGCCCCCCTGCCCACCCTCCCGCGAAGCTGGTGGAGCTGGGAGAGGCCCATTCTTTCCGCATGCTCGATGACCATCACGGAAGCATTTGCCACGTCGACCCCGACCTCGATCACGGTGGTCGCGACCAGGAGCTTGATTTTACCATCCTGGAATTCGCGCATCACGGCAGCCTTTTCGCCGCTGGGCATCCTGCCGTGCACGAGCCCGACCCTGATTTCGGGGAAATCGCCGACGAGCCTAGCATGCGTGTCGATCGCCGTCTGGAGCTGAAGCGATTCGGATTCCTCGATCAGGGGGCAGACCCAGTACGCCTGACTGCCTTCGAGGCATGCGCTTCTCACCCTGAGAATCACTTCCTCGCGCCTGTCGCTCGACACCAGCTTGGTCACCACGGGAGTCCTCCCCGGGGGAAGCTCGTCGATCACCGAGACGTCGAGATCGGCATAATAGCTCATGGCGAGCGTCCTCGGTATCGGGGTCGCACTCATCATCAGCTGGTGCGGCTCGCTCGAACCCTTCTGGCGCAGCGCGAGCCGCTGGTGGACGCCGAAGCGGTGCTGCTCGTCGACGATCGCAAGCCCGAGTTTGCCGAAAGCGACCTGTTCCTGGAACAGCGCGTGCGTGCCTATGGCAAGATCGGCTTCCCCCCGCCTTATTTTCTGCAGCGCATCTTCCTTGTCCTTCTTCTTCAGGCTGGAAGAAAGCCAGGCGGTCCTGACGCCCAGAGGCTCCAGCCATTTCGAAAACTTGTCGAAATGCTGCTCGGCCAGGATCTCGGTCGGGGCCATCACGGCAGCCTGGAATCCCGCCTCGATCGCAAGGAGCGATGCGAGCGCCGCAACGATCGTCTTGCCGCTGCCGACGTCCCCCTGAAGCAGGCGCTGCATGGGATTTCCGCTGGCGAGATCCCGCGCGATCTCGTCGAAAACCCTTTTCTGCGCATCGGTGAGTTCGAAGGGAAGGGAGGCGAGCAATGCCTCGGCCAGCTTCCCCTGCGTCCGGAATACCGGAGCGCTTCTGCCCTTCCTGTTCCTGTAGTGAAGCCGCATGGAAAGCTGCTGGGCGAGCAGTTCGTCGAACTTGATCCTGGTCCAGGCAGGATGGGTGCGGTTGTCGAGTGCCGATCTTTCGGCATCCGGCGGGGGATCGTGCAAAAAGCGTATGCTCTCCTCGAATCCGGGAAGGGAAAGCCGGGAAAGCACGGTCAGGGGCAGGGTCTCGGAAAGCGCCACCGATTCGAGCGCTTCGTCGATCAGCATTTTCAGCTTCTTCTGGGGCAGCCCGGCGGTTGTCGGATAGACCGGGGTCAGCGCATCGTTGAGTTCAATTCCGGCTTTCGAGACCTTGGGATGGATCATTTCCTTGCCGAAAAAGCTCGCCCTCACTTCGCCGAAGAAGCGTATTCTCTTGCCCTTCTCCAGCATCTTGACCTGGCTCGGGTAGAAATTCATGAAGCGGACTTCGAGACTGCCGCTGCCGTCTTCGATTTTGCAGGCAAGAATGCGCCTGCCCTGGAACCTTACCCCGGATTCGGTTATTTCACCCTCGACGAGGACGGTCTGTCCCGCCGGCGCATCCGCTATCGGACAAAGGTGCGTCTCGTCCTCGTATCTCAGGGGCAGATGGAGCACCCTGTCCCAGAGGGAATGGATGCCGAGCCTGGCGAGCTTGTCCTTCACTCAGTCCTTGTCCGTATCGCCTATGCCGAGAACGAGGATGCCGTCCATTTCGACCTGCGCCCCTTTCGGAAGACTCGCCACCCCGACCGCGGCGCGGGCGGGATAGGGTTCGGTAAAATAGCTCCCCATGATCTCGTTGAGCTTGGGGAAATGGGCAAGATCGGTCATGTAGACGTTGAGCTTGACGAGATTGCCGAGGGATCCGCCGCATGCCTTGGCGACCGCCGAGAGATTCCCGAAAACCCGGTGGATCTGCGCCTCCACCCCCTCTTCGAGCTGCATGGTGGCCGGGTCCAGCCCGATCTGTCCGGAAAGATAAACCGTGTCCTTGGCGCGCACGGCCTGGGAATAGGTGCCGATCGCCTTGGGCGCGGCGCTTGTGCTGATGATCTGCTTCGTCATTTTCTTCTTCCTTTCATGTTGATCCGTTTCCTGCAAGCGCCGATTTGAGCATGGCGAGCTTCTCGTTTCCCATCGACTTCGTGACGGTCGTGCCGGAGAACTTCAGGTCTTCCCCCATTTCGGCGATGAACCGGCTCGGCTCGCAAACCTGGATCTCCTTCGCCCGCTTGCGCTTCTGACAATAGCTGATGGCAAGACCCTCCCTCGCTCTCGTCACCCCCACGTACATCAGGCGCCGCTCTTCCTCGATGCCGGATTCGCCCATGGATTCCTGATGCGGCAGTATCCCCTCCTCCACCCCGACCAGGAAAACATGCTTGAATTCCAGTCCCTTCGCGGCATGCAGCGTGGAAAGCTGCACCGCATCGTAGTCTTCCTCCTGCCGATCGAGCAGGTTCATGAGCGTGATCGTCTGGGTAAGCTCGACCAGATTCCTGCCCTCCTCCTCACCCTTCTTCGCGATCCAGGCAGAAAAATCCGTGACGTTTTCCCATTTCGATTTCGCCTGCCTCGGCTCATCCGAATCGAAAAGATACGCTTCGTAGCCTATCGCCTTCAAAAGATCGTTGATGATCTCCCCGGCCGGCGCCTTCGCGGCTTCGAATTGCAGATTATTGATGAAATGGCAGAAGGCGATCAATGGCTCCAGCTGCTTGGGAGAAATCTCGTGGGCAAATCCCGCCTCGAAAGCCGCCTCGAACATGCTCGCATGGCGCTTGCCGGCATAGCGCCCCAGCGCTTCAAGGGTCTGGTTCCCCACGCCGCGCTTCGGGGTGGTCACCGCGCGCACGAAGGCGGGATCGTCGTCCGGATTCACGAGCAGCCTCAGGTAGGCGACGATATCCTTGATTTCGCTTCGATCGAAGAAGGAAAGGCCGCCGCTGACCCGGTAGGGCACCTTCTCCTCCCGCAGATATTGTTCGAAGAGCCTCGCCTGGTGGTTGCCCCGGTAGAGAATGGCGTAGTCCGAAAACTTTCCCCTGCGTTCGAACTTGTGCGCGAGCAGCGACCTCGCCACGGTTTCCGCCTCGTGCTCCTCGTCCCTTGCCGCAACCACCCTGATCGGCTCCCCGTGCCCGAGATCCGACCAGAGCTTTTTCTCGAAAAGTTTGGGATTGTTTGAAATCAAGCTGTTGGCGGCCTTCAGTATCCTGACCGTGGAGCGGTAATTCTGCTCCAGCTTGATCACTTCCAGATTGGGATAATCGCGGCTCAGCTCGGCGATGTTCTCCTTGGAAGCCCCCCTCCAGGCATAGATCGCCTGGTCATCATCCCCCACCGCAGTGAACGCTCCTCTTGATCCTGCCAGGAGCTTGATCAGGCGGTACTGGGAAAGATTGGTGTCCTGGTATTCGTCTATCAGGAGATAGCGCAGCCTTCCCTGCCACTTTTCCTGCGCCTCGCGATCATTGGCGAGAAGCTCGACCGGTAGCCTAATCAGGTCGTCGAAGTCGACCGCCTGATAAGCCTGCAAGGTGGCCTGGTAATCGCGGTAGACCCGCGCCATCAGGTGTTCTTCCTCGTCCCTTGCCCCGGAGAGGGCGGCATCCGGGGAGATCAGATTGTTTTTCCATCCCGAGATCCGGGAAGCGAGCGACCTCACCAGTTTCTTGTCCGTGGTCTTGAAAAGCTCCATCAGTATGCCCGATGCATCTGCGGAATCGAGGATGGAAAAGCGCGACTTGAGCCCGAGCTTTTCCGATTCGCTTCTCACCATGGCAAGTCCCAGAGAATGGAAGGTCGACAGAGTCAGTCCCTTCCCGCTTCCCTTGAGCAGCTTGCCCACCCGCTCCTGCATTTCCTTCGCCGCCTTGTTGGTGAAGGTGATCGCTGCGACGTGGGAAGGAGAATAGCCGCATTCCTCGATCAGATAGGCGATCTTGTGCGTGATCACGCGGGTCTTGCCGCTCCCCGCGCCGGCAAGCACCAGGAGCGGGCCGTCGATATGCCTGACGGCTGAAGATTGCGGTGGATTGAGCTTGGAGAACATGGCGGAAATCGGAAAACGGCAGACCTGAATTCTAACACCAAACGCCAGCCTCCGGCGGCGCTTCAGGCCATGCCATATTTCTTGAGCAGCCTGCTGAAAGTCATTCCCTGCACCGCGATGGAGAACACGGCGACGAAATAGACGCAGGGCAGAAAAACCGTCTTGATGTCCTGGCGGGTGAGCGCGAGGACCATGGCGATCGAAAGCGCGCCGCGCAATCCTCCCCAGGTCATGACTGCGCTGGTCCCCCTCTGGAAGGCATAGAACGGCCGCATCAGTTGAACCGGAATCGCGATGCTGACAAAGCGCGCAGAAAGCGCCATCGGGATGCACAAAAGACCGAGCAGGGCAGTCGCCCGATCGACCTTGATCACCATCATTTCGAGCCCGATGAGCATGAACAGCACCGCATTCAGTATTTCGTCGACCAGCTCCCAGAAGGAATCGATATGTTCCCGCTTCCTTGCCGAGAGGGCGTCCCGTCCCCTGTTGCCGATGAGTATCCCCGACACCACCATCGCGATCGGCGCGGAGACGTGCAGCTTTTCGGCAAGCAGATAGCCTCCGGATGCCACCGCCAGCGTGATCAGCAGCTCGGACTGGTAGGCCTCAACACTCGCCAGCATCCTGCGCGCAACCCAGCCGATCGCCCAGCCGATCAGAAGCCCCCCTCCCGCTTCCTGCAGCAGCAGCTCCATGGCTCCGGTGAAGGTGGGCTCTGTCTTTCCCGTGATGAGCTCCAGTATCGTCAGGTAGAACACGATCGCGACGCCGTCGTTGAAAAGCGACTCCCCGGCAATCTTGGTTTCTATCGCCTTGGGCGCATTCATCTTCTTGATGATGCCGATCACCGCGATGGGGTCCGTGGGGGACAGAATTGCCCCGAAAAGCATGGCATAGAGCAGGCTCACCCGGGGGAAGCCCATCGCCTGCGCCAGCAAGTAGAAGACCGTGCCGATCAAGAGGGTGGAGATCAGCGTGCTGATCGTCGCCGTGATCGCTATGGGGAGCTTGGCGCTTCTCAGGTCGTTCACGCTGATCTGGGAAGCCCCCGCGAAGAGCAGAAAGGACAGCATGCCGTGAAATACCGTCTCGCTGAAATCGACATGCCCCAAGAAGGCATCGACCGGGGCGATGTCGACAAGCCCCATGCCCTCGAACGCAAGCCCGATGAAACCCGCCCCCATGGCGAGCAGCATCAGTCCGATCGAGGAGGGCAGCCTGATCCACCTGTCGTTGACATAGCTTCCGAACGCAGCAGCGCTCAGCAGTATTCCAGATATTTCGAAAAGATCCATTTCGTCGCCATAAGCCGGTGTGCACATTCGGTATAATAATGCAGAACACCTTGAAATGGAGACCAGATGTCAGAGCACGGCTTTCACGTACACGGCCCAGAAGCCCACCAGATCGAGCATGAAGCCCATGGCGGCTCTTCCCTTGCCCAGCAGGTCGCGATCTTCACCGCGATCCTCGCCTCCATCGGCGCGATAGTCGGCTACCAGGGCGGCGACACTCAGGAAGAGGCGATGCTGTTCAAGAACGAGGCCGTATTGAAAAAGACCCAGGCTTCCGATCAGTGGAATTATTATCAGGCAGTGAGCAACAAGGGACATTTGATGGAGCTCGCTTCCGATCTCGCAGACCCTCAAAAGGCTGACCATTACAGAAAGCAGATCGAAAAATACAAAGCTGAGAAAAAGGACATCAAGCAGAAGGCCGATCAGCTCGAAGAGGCATCCAGCCAGGCCAACGAGAAAAGCGAGCAGCTGATGCGTCCCCGCCGCAGGCTCGCCCAGGCCATGACCCTGATCCAGATCGCCATTTCGCTGGCATCGATCACCGCACTCACCAGAAAGAAATGGCTTTTCGTCCTGGCCATCGTTTCCGCACTGGGCGGCACGATCATGTGGGCGACGGCACTCGCCGGATGAAAGCCATCCTCTACGACTGGGGAGGCGCCAACATCTGGCTCTTCCATGCCATCAACGGCGTCCATACCGCCTTCACCGACAGGTTCATGATGCTCGGCACGCTGCTGGCCGGACACGGCAATTTCCCGGTCTATCTCGGCTTCGCCTGCCTTTTCGCAATCGGCAGCCTGTCCGGCACGGGGCAGGAGCATCCCGACATGGCGAGGAAAAAGGCGGTGCGCTGGCTCGTGACGATCTCGGTATTTTGCATCGCCTACATGCTGGACGGACAGATGCTCGGTCTCGTCAAGCCCTGGCTCGATTTTCCCAGACCATTGCTTGCTCTGCCGCCTTCTTCCGTGCATGTTTTCGGAAGGCCTGAATACCACCACAGCTTGCCCTCCGGCCACGCCTCCTTCGCGATGCTCGCCATAGCCAGCCTCTGGCCGATGCTGAACCGGAACTTCAGGCGATTCGGCGTATTCTTCGTGGTCTGGGCAGGGCTTTCGCGAATTTCCCTGGGCGCGCATTTTCCCGCCGACGTCCTGGCAGGCTGCCTTTCGGCGCTGCTCATCGTGCTGATCGTGCGCAGCATCCTCGTATCCACGCTTGCCGCCCATCTGGATTGACGCATGAAGGAAAGGCATCCGCCAGTCCCGACATTCGATGAAGCGCTTCCCGTCGTTCAGCTGAAGGACGAAATCGGACGCATGATCCTGCAAAATCAGGTCGTCATCGTGTGCGGCGAAACGGGTTCCGGAAAAACCACGCAGATTCCCAAGATATGCCTCGCGATCGGGCGCGGCAGGGCGGGCATCATCGGCCACACCCAGCCCAGGCGAGTCGCCGCGCGAAGCATCGCAGGAAGGATCGCGAAGGAGCTCAAATCCGAAATAGGGCAGCATGTCGGCTACAAGGTCAGGTTCACCGACAGAATGAGCGAAGGCGCCTCCATCAAGCTCATGACAGACGGAATACTGCTCGCCGAAACGAGGTCAGACAAGCTGCTGCGGGCCTACGACACCCTGATCATAGACGAAGCGCACGAGCGCAGCCTCAACATCGACTTCATCCTCGGCTACCTGAAAACGCTTCTCCCGAAGCGCCCAGACCTCAAAGTGATCGTGACTTCCGCCACCATCGATGCGGAGCGCTTTTCACGCCATTTCGGGGGCGCCCCGGTGATCGAGGTTTCGGGAAGATCCCATCCCATCGAAGTCCGCTACCGGCCGATCGAGGAAGAGGAAGACCCGGACATGGAAGCCGCCATCCTCGCCGCAGTGGATGAAGCCGACAAGCATCCGGGCGACATCCTGATTTTCCTTCCGGGAGAGCGCGAAATCAGGAATGCGGCCGAGGCGCTGCGCAAGCATGCCCACAGGGACATCCTCCCCCTATATTCCCGCCTTTCCGTTGCCGAGCAGGAAAGGGTCTTTTCGACAGGGGGAAAAAGGCGCATCGTGCTCGCCACCAATGTCGCGGAAACTTCGCTGACCGTTCCCAACATCGGCGTCGTGATCGACCCCGGGCTCGCCAGGATCAGCCGCTACAGCTACCGGAACAAGGTCGAGCAGCTCCATGTCGAGAAAATTTCCAGGGCCTCGGCCAACCAGCGCGCCGGGAGAAGCGGGCGGGTGATGCAGGGACTGTGCATCCGGCTCTATGCCCAGGCCGATTTCGAATCGAGGCCGGAATTCACCGACCCGGAAATCCTGAGATCCTCCCTCGCATCGGTCATACTCAAGATGGAAAGCTCGATGCTGGGCGCAATCGAGGACTTCCCTTTCATCGACCCGCCCTCGCCGCGCATGATCGCCGACGGCTACCAGCTCCTTCACGAACTGGGCGCAGTGGACGAGAAGCGGAAAATCACCAGAACCGGGATCAAGCTGGCGGCGCTCCCCTGCGACCCGAGGATGGGCCGCATGATCCTGGCATCCGGCAGCGCCCTCTCCGAAGTGCTGATCATCGCTTCCGCGCTCGGCATCCAGGACCCGCGTGATGCGCCATCCGACAAGCGCGAAGCCGCCGAAATCGCGCATCAGCCGTTTCGCGACGAACGCTCCGACTTCATGGGCTATCTGAAGCTCTGGGCGCATTTCGACGAATTGTCGAAGAAGCTCTCCAACAGGAAGCTCATCCAGGAATGCCGGAAGCAATTTCTTTCGCTTCCGAGGCTCAGGGAATGGCGCGACCTGCACGGGCAGCTTCATGCGCAGATCTCTGAAATGGGGCTGCGCATGAACGAAGTTCCGGCGAATTACGAGGCCATCCACAGAGCCCTGCTCGCAGGGCTTCTGGGAAACGTCGGCTTCAAGACGGAAGACGGC
>Ga0078972_1008947_pt1 | contig 20286 bp, 17 predicted proteins | sample YelNatPaOPGAMG01_FD_67568 | JGI IMG/M metagenome (GOLD analysis project Ga0078972, IMG submission 67568) | Hot spring thermophilic microbial communities from Obsidian Pool, Yellowstone National Park, USA - OP-RAMG-01 (SPADES assembly) (version 2) | ecosystem: Environmental > Aquatic > Thermal...
GGTTCCCTCGTGATAATGGAGTAGCACCCGAGAGGGTGCGCCATTTTAATCTACCTATTTTTATATTTTATCGCAGCTTCTCGCCTGCTACTCCAGCGCAGTATGGGGAATTAACCCTTTAGGGTTTCATCACCTTGCACAGCCTAAAGGCTGGGTTCCCGATATAGGCGAATGAAAAGGCCTGCTAAAGTTTACGTCGACACACATCTATTAACGCTTGGCTTAATCGCGAATCCTTTTAAGGTCCTCGTCAACCATCATCTTAACAAGTTGAACAAAACTAACCTTTGGCCTCCATCCAAGAACCCTTTTTGCCTTTGAATAATCACCTCTTAATTCATTCACCTCTGCTGGTCTAAATAAGGATTTATCTATCTTTACATAATCCTTCCAGTTAAGACCCACATAACTAAAGGCGACCTCTGCAAATTCTCTTACAGTATGTGTCTCGCCTGTAGCAATCACATAATCATCTGGCCTTGGCTGTTGAAGCATCAGCCACATTGCCTCTACATAATCCCCTGCAAACCCCCAGTCCCTTTTTGCATCAAGGTTTCCTAGATATAATTCCTTTGCCAAGCCCTTTTTTATCCTCGCAACTCCGCTTGTAATCTTGCGAGTAACAAATTCATTGCCCCTCATAGGAGATTCATGATTAAAAAGTATGCCATTACAGGCAAAAAGATTGTATGCCTCACGATAATTTCTGGTGAGTTCAAATCCTGCAACCTTAGAGATGCCATATGGCGAACGCGGATGAAATGGGGTAGTCTCTTTTTGAGGAACCTCTTTGACCTGGCCAAACATCTCGCTTGAAGCGGCAAAGTAAAATCTACACCTTGGCGCATTGTTTTTTATTGCTGAAAGCATATAATGCGTGCCATTTATATTTGTATTGATTGTTGAGAATTCGTCTTCAAAAGAATAACTAACAAAACTCTGGGCGCCAAGATGATAACATTCGTCTGGTTTTACCTTTGCAACTATGTCAAAAAGACTGGCGTAGCTTTCAAGCGAACCTGAATGAAGTTTGAGCTTATTCAAGATTGATTTTATGCGCCAGAGTCGATGTTCAGGGTCTTCGAGCGCAACGCGCCTAACTATACCATGAACCTCATAACCTTTATCCAGAAGCAATCTTGATAGATATGCACCATCCTGACCTGTGATTCCTGTAATTAACGCCTTTTGCTTTTTCATATTTGTCCTTTTGTTCGCGCCAATCCCCACGCTAATATCGGGAATTTACCCTTTAGGGTTTCATCACAAAGTAGGGGAGCCTTAAGGCTCCCCTACTTTGTGGATAACTATTTTTTTGAAAAATATTCTATTGTGCGTCTCAGGCCCTCCTCAAAACCAATCCTTGGAGTAAATCCAAGGACACGCCTTGCCTTTCCTATATCCGCAAGGGTCTGTTTTACATCGCCCGGCCTTGGAGGCGTAAATATCGGTTTTATATCTTTTTTTAAAATTTTATTTATATATCTAACTATATCAAGCACTCTATAAGCCTTACCGCATGCAATATTTAATACATCAAATTTTATCCCTGGCTTAGTCGCTGCTTTTATATTGGCATCGACCACATTGTCTATATAAGTGAAATCCCTGGTCTGGGTCCCGTCGCCATGCACAGGAGGCTGTTCATCCTTAAGCATACAACTTATAAACTTTGGTATAACTACTGCATATTCGTCGTCGATACTCTGTCTTGGGCCAAATACATTAAAATAACGAAGACATACTGTCTCAAGTTCATAGCTGTAACTAAAAATTCTACAGTAATATTCGCCTGCTAATTTTGTAAGCCCATAAGGAGAGATAAGCTGAGGATAAAAACTTTCTTTTTCAGGAAACCTATTTACCTCACCATAGATAGAACTCGACGAAGCAAAAACCACCCTTTTTACCTTAGCCATTCTCGCTGCATTTAGTATATTTAAGGTGCCATTTATATTTACATCATTGTAAAGTGCTGGCTCCTTCATAGATTTTGGCACACTTCGTAAAGCAGCCTGATGTAAAACATAATCTACCCCTTCTATAGCCTTGCTTACTATAGAAAAATTTCTTATGTCGCCTTCTACAAGTTGTATCCTTGAAATTATATTATTAAGATTCTCGCGCCTGCCCGATGAAAAATCATCCAACACTATAACCTTGTCGCCATTTTTTACAAGCGCCTCTGCAATATGGGACCCGATAAACCCAGCACCACCTGTAACAAGAAACTTCATAGACTTTGCCTTTCTGTTTTATAGTCTACTTCGGCAATCCATACCAGGATTTAAACCTGGCCTACACCCAGGAACCCAGCCTTCAGGCCTGTCCATGCGCGTGATGAAACCCTAAAGGGTTAATTCCCCATACTGTGCTGGAGTAGCAGGCGAAAGCCTGCGATAAAAATGACTAACGCACCCTTTCGGATGCTACTCCATTATCACGAGGGAACCCAGCCTTTCCGCCTTTGCTTAAGCAGTTTTAGCACTCAGCTTCGGCGGACAAGTAGGCTGTCCAAGGTGATGAAACCTTTAGTTAGACCATTTTGCTAAAAAAGAGGTCTGGCTAAAGGTTAATTCCCGATATAGTCTCTATACTTTTATAATCTTATTATATTTTTTGCGCCTTTAAATTCCTTTAATGCATTTCTTGTATCAAGAATAATATTGGCATTCTTAACTATCATGCTATAATCTATGGAAGAGTGGTCTGTTACAATGACAACGCAATCGCTTGAATTAAGAATCTCTTTTGTAAGACCAGCTGATTTCATCCTAAGTCCCTCTACATCAAGTGCCTCTATCAATGGGTCGTAGTACTGGACCTTTGCCTCTTTCTCAATTAATTCTTTTATAATAGTAACGGCTGGTGATTCCCGTATATCATTTATATCTTTTTTATATGTCACGCCTATTATAAGAATTTCTGAATGTTTCAAGGCCATTCCTCTAATATTAAGGGCCTCTATAATCCTTTCAACCACATAGTGGGGCATATAAGAATTTATCTCTGAGGCAAGTTCTATCATTCTCGCTTCAAAACCATGTAAACGGGCCTTCCAAGATAAATATATTGGGTCTAATGGAAGGCAATGGCCTCCAAGGCCTGGGCCAGGATAAAATGGCATAAACCCAAATGGCTTTGTCTTTGCCGCCTCAATAACCTCCCATATATCAAGACCCATCTTATTGCACATAAGCGCAAGTTCGTTTATAAGGCCGATATTCACGGCGCGAAATGTATTTTCAAGCAATTTCACCATCTCTGCTGTGCGCGTATTGGAGACCTCAATGACCTCTTTTATTATTTGTGAATATAGCAATCTGGCTAATTCTCCGCAAGAAGATGTTATTCCGCCTACAACCTTTGCAATGTCTTTTGTTTTGTATTTAGGATTTCCAGGGTCTACCCTTTCAGGAGAAAAAGCAAGAAAAAAATCTACCCCAGCCTTCATATTATCATTGGTTAATCTTGGCAATATTATCTCTTCTGTAGTACCTGGGTAAGTAGTGCTTTCAAGAATGACAAGCTGGCCTTTCTGCAAATTTGAGGCTATATCCTCTGTGGCAGAGAGTATAAAAGATATATCAGGTTCTTTTGTTTTCCGTAGCGGAGTAGGGACACATATTATTATTGCATCCATTTTCTTTAAAATGCCCTTATCAGACACTGCCTTTAATTTTCCACAAGACACTAAATCCCTAACATCTTTAGAAGGGACATCCAGTATATAGGAACTTCCTTTATTTATAAGAGATATTTTTGTAGCATCGGTTTCAAACCCAGTTACATTAAAACCTACTTTGGCAAATTCTACGGCAAGTGGAAGGCCTACATACCCAAGCCCTATAATTCCTATATTCGCCTTTTTATCGATGATTTTTGATTTAAGTTTTTTGAATAGCATATAACACCGAATTTTATTATTAAGTTAAAAATGTCAATTTCCCATATGCTAATGGAGTAGCAGCCGACTTGTCCACCGAACTTATAAGTATAAAACTGTTTAAACGAAGGTGGAGAGGCTGCGCCAAGCGTAACGCACCCTTTCGGGTGCTACTCCATTATCGCGAGGGAACCCAGCCTTTCCGCCTTCGCTTAAGCAGTTTTAGCACTCAGCTTCGGCGGACAAGTAGGCTGTTCACGTGCGTGATGAAACCCTAAAGGGTTAATTCCCGATCGTGTGCATGATGAAACCTTTAGTTAGACCATTTTGCTAAAAAAGAGGTCGGGCTAAAGGGTTAATTCCCCATATGCGACTAAAGCAGATAAACAAGCTTTTATGTTTATCGTGAAAATTTTACTTACAAAAACTCTTCCTTCTTTTCCACCAATCTATATTTTCCTTATACCACTCGATTGTCTCTTTTATAGCCCTATCAAAATCATTAATAGGTCTCCAGCCCAGCGCCTTTATCTTTGTAGAATCCAGAGAATAACGCCTGTCATGACCTAAGCGGTCAGGGACATATTGTATCATATCTTCGGATCTATTTAAAAGTTTTAATATAATGCGAGTAAGTCTTATATTGGATATTTCAAAATTGCCTCCTATATTATAGATATTGCCAGGCCTACCTTTATGCATAACAAGCTCTATGGCCCTACAATTATCCAGGACATAAAGCCAATCGCGCACATTCCTGCCATTGCCATAAAGCGGGACTTTTTTATTTTCAAGAAGGTTGGTAATAAAAAGTGGGATTATCTTTTCTGGAAATTGATAAGGCCCAAAGTTATTGCTACTTCTGGTGATAATAACAGGTACTTTAAATGTCCTATAATATGCAAGCGCCATAAGGTCCCCTGCTGCCTTTGATGCAGCATAAGGACTGCTGGGTTTGAGAGGGTCTGTCTCTTCGAATGAACCTTTATCTATGCTTCCATAGACCTCATCTGTTGATATCTGAATAAATCTTTTTGGCTTATATTTTTTTGCTGATTCCAACAATACATATACGCCAAACACATTTGTCTTGATAAAATCCGAGGCATCTACAATAGAACGGTCCACATGAGATTCTGCTGCAAAATTTAAGACAATATCGCAGGACCTCATTACATCATTAATAAGCCCTGCGTCGCATATATCACCTTTTATAAAAGTGTAGCGCTTTTTTATCTCAACATCTTTAAGGTTATCACGACCGCCACAATAAGTAAGTTTATCTATATTTATAATTTTATAAGACGGATGTTTTTCAAAAATATATCTTATGAAATTAGAGCCTATAAAACCACATCCGCCTGTAACAAGCAGTTTCATCCATCCTCCGTTTATTTGTACCGTTTGCAAAATCCCTCATCAAAGTGTCCCTATTTTCAAGATTAAAAGTGTCCCCAAGAATAAAGGGTAAAAGGGACACCTTTAATCTTAAAATTGGGGACAGGTTGCCGATTAAAATCGCAAACGGTACAAAGCTTTCTTTACTTTTTTTGCTACAAGATTTCCTGCCCTTAATAAGGAATCGTATGTACCGCAATCAGACCACCAGCCGTCAAGTATTGAAAAACGCATCTCGCCCCTTTTTATATAAGTATTATTGACATCTGTGATTTCTAACTCACCTCTTTTTGATGGCTTCAGGGTCTTTATAATATCAAAAACTTTAGAATCATACATATATATACCTGTGACTACCAGATCTGATTTTGGCACTTTTGGTTTCTCCTCTATTCTTATAATAGTTCTCCCTTTTATCTCTGCTACACCAAACCTTTGAGGGTCTGCTACTCTCTTTAACAAAATTCTGGCCCCGCCTGGTTGCTTTTTGAATTCATCAACATATCTCTTGATGGATTTCTCAACGATATTATCTCCCAATATAACAACCATTTTATCATTGTCTACAAAATGTTCAGCAAGACCCAGTGCCTCTGCAATACCACCCTCACCTTTCTGGTATGTATAATTTATATGTCTAAGGCCAAATTCTTTGCCATTTCCAAGAAGCCGGAGAAACTCACCTGCATGATTCCCGCCTGTCACAATAAGTATATCAGTTATACCTGCCTCTACAAGGGTTTCTATTGGATAAAATATCATTGGCTTATTATAGATTGGCAATAGATGTTTATTGGTTATGCGAGTAAGCGGGTCAAGCCGTCTCCCAAGTCCTCCTGCTAAAATTACACCTTTCATAATATAAACCTCCATATGGGCTGGAGTAGCAGCCGACTTGTCCACCGAACTTATAAGTATAAAACTGTTTAAACGAAGGTGGAGAGGCTGCGATAAAGTGTAAAATAGGTAGATTAAAATGGCGCACCCTTTCGGGTGCTACTCCATTATCACGAGGGAACCCAGCCTTTTTAGCCCTGTCCATGCGCGTGATGAAACCTTTAGTTAGACCATTTTGCTAAAAAGAGGTCGGGCTAAAGGGTTAATTCCCGAATATATTAAGAACCTAACCTTTTTAGCCTTCGCTAAAGTAGATTTCGCGTCCAGGAAAAGTCAAAGCACTTTTTCTTTCCAATTATATGGTATATCATTTTCAAACGGGTCAACGCGATATTCATCTGGAGACTTATAATTATAAGGCATGGTTGGAACATTTATCACAATCGCCTCTTTGTCTCCAATGCACTTAAAACCATGATATACAAATCTCGGTATCTTAACCAACAAAGGATTATCCAGGCTTATAATAAAATCATTAATCTCTCTATAGGTAGGCGAGTCCTTTCTGGCGTCATATAGCGCCAATAACATCACCCCTGAAATACAGGTAAAATAATCATCCTGTTTCTTGTGGTAATGCCATGCCTTCACTACCCCAGGATAGGCAGTCGTCATATAGACCTGGCCGAATCTTTTAAAAATACTTTCGTCTGAACGAAGTATCTCCATAAGCCGACCACGCTCATCTGGAATTAATTTAAGCTTTTTAATCTCCACATCTTTTATCATATTATTAAACTTTCTTATGCAGTTCGACCTATACAGATATATCTAAATCCTAACTTCTTCATTTTTTTTGGGTCGAAGATATTGCGGCCATCTATTATCAATGGGTTTCTCATAAGTTTCTTTAGGCGGATAAGGTCCAGCACCTCAAACTCATGCCATTCTGTCAGGATTACAATTGCATCACTCCCACGCGCAACATCATATGGCCCATTGCAGAATTGAATCCATTTCCCTTTGAAGATAGACATCGCCTTTTTCATCGCCTGCGGGTCATACGCCTTTATTCTTGCGCCAGAGCCTTTCAAAGAATTTATAATATCTATGGAAGGTGCGTTGCGCATATCGTCGGTATTTGGCTTAAAAGACAATCCTAAAACGCCTATGGTCTTATCCTTTAATATCCAGAGAGACTCTTCAATCTTTTTGATAAATAATGCCTTTTGTTCATCATTTACCTTCTTGACTGCCTTGAGCAGACTAAAATCATAACCCAATTTATCTGCTATATGTATAAAGGCATCCACATCCTTTGGAAAACATGGCCCGCCATAACCTATGCCACTTTTCAAAAAGTGCCTACCAATCCTTTTATCAAGACCAAGTCCATAAGCCACCATCTCCACATCAGCGCCTGTACGTTCACAGATACGTGCTATAGAATTTATAAAGGATATCTTCATCGCAAGAAAAGAATTGGAGGCGTGTTTTATAAGTTCTGCGCTTTTTATATCTGTAAAAACTATCTCTGTGTCAATCCCTTTATAAACTTCTTTAAGGATCTCTTTTGCCCTTTCGGATTCTACACCTATTACAATCCTGTCAGGATTAAAAAAATCATTTATGGCAGAGCCCTCTCTTAAAAATTCAGGATTGGATGCCACATCAAACCTGTCTGCCGACAGGCAAGACCTGTCTGCCGACAGGCGAGACCTGCCTGCCGACAGGCAAGACCTGTCTGCCGACAGGCGAGAGCCGATTTTTTTCTTTATATTTAATCTGATGGTATGTTCTATCCACTTTCCTGTCTCCACAGGGACCGTGCTTTTTTCCACTATAAGGCGATACGAAGGCATAGCCCGAGCCACCTCAATAGATACATTTTCCACATAAGACAGGTCTGCCTCTCCATTTGGCTTTGGCGGTGTCCCAACACAGATAAATATCACAAGAGACTTTCTTACCGCCTCCCGTATGCTACTACTAAAAAATAATCTGCCATTACGCATATTTCTTTGTATCATCTCTTCGAGCCCCTCTTCATAGAAATGGGGCTTGCCCTTTTTAAGGAGCTTTATCTTGGCTGTATCGCTATCTACACATATAACCTTGTGGCCCATCTCAGCAAAACATGCACCTGTAACAAGACCAACATATCCTGAACCTATAATCGCTATATTCATTGCCTTCTCTCCTTGGGATACGCATAATAATCCTTAAAATCAAACGGGACCTTTGGAGACGCCTTAAGTTTTAAGACAAACCATACTGTGGTTCCGCCGTCTCTATCTATATCTAAACTTAGCTCTCCTATCCAGCAGTGCAGGTCCTTTATAAGGGTAATCTCCTTGCCGCTGAACCTATTGATAATCTTATGACCATCGCTCTGAACTTCTTTTAAATCATATCTTCCAAAAAGTCTTATGGCCCATGCAGCGTTGAGCCTGTAAGATAGTTGTGAGGTCAGCTCATGTTCCTCATTTTGCCAGTATCTGGAGCCTAAACCAAATCTCCAGTCATCGCCTTTATCGATAAATAGATCTGCATTCCAGGTCTGAAAATCGCGTGTATCAGGGTCATATTGAGTGTCGGATTCTATCCTGAGCCAGTTGTAAGGTGTAATCTCCAGGTCGCCTTTTACATTAGAAAATCTTGAGCCATTTTCAGGTTTATAAAGATAATCTGCGGTCACTAAAAAATATCCAAGGTCAAATGTGTTCCAGGCGCCCTTTTCAAGCCGCTTTGTCTTGAGGGAATTTTCTAAACCAAATGTAAATATGCTTTTTCTATTGATATTATCAATATCATCAAACTGTTGAAGATTTCCTGGGGTAGTGGATGGTTCATGTATATATTGATATTGGATTGATGGTGTAATGATGTGTTTGAGTCTATTAAATTCAACCCCTAAAAAACTCCCTGATGCATCATAAACCCTGGTAAATTTTGTACTCAGGTCAATGCCTGTATAGAATGCTGACCTGAATTCATTTTCGTCGCCATTGATATCTTTTGAATAGAATGTATCGCGCATACCTACAAAAGGCGAGATGCTCAAAAAATCCAAGAGTCTTAATGGCGACGACAATTTATTATAGATATCGAATCTTACCACATCACTATCAGTTGAACTATTGCTGGTTTTACTGGTAAGATTTGTAAAGGTAGTGTCGGTTTTGAAATACAAAGGAGATCCTAAGATACGCTGGTCTTTTAGGTCGAAATGTATTTCCGGAAGACGTTCCACAACACTTTGAAAACGATTGACCCTTTTACGCGCCAAAAAGCTCAAGGCATATTCTGATTCTTTATCTAAAAAATAAAAGTAGGACTCTGGCGATGGGTCTTTATTGTATTCCTCTCTATAAAAATAATCCTTGGTAAATTCTGAATCACTGAGTTTATGAAACTCCAGAATGGCTGAGGTGCGTTCTGTCATATCAATACGATGCCGAAGCTGGACCCTGTATCTTTCTTCTTCGCCTCTCAATAATTCATGTCTGTCCCTGTCTCTTTGATATGTATAGTAGGTCTTAAATATGCCTGCCCCATAATTCTTGAATGAATATCTATAATCAAACCCTTCGCCCAGTCCCCAATATTGCCTTTCATCAAGCCGCAGGGTAAACTTATTGGACTCATCTACCTCATATCTATAAGTTGATAGGGCAAAGACACCCCACTTCTTCTTTTTGCCTGGTGTGATATTCAAAGTTGGCCAATCTGTCTTGATAGAATAATTATACCTTGGTAGATATGCAACAGGCATATTGCCTACCTTGAATAAAACATCTTTTGCAATAACCTTTCCATCTGGATGGACAATCACTTTCCTTGTCGTAATTTTATAATGAGGGGTGTCCCTATCGCAACTTGTTATATAGCCATTATAGATATTCATAGAACCGTCTTCCATAAGCTCTGTCTTTTCTCCCTTTGCATACCAGTCGCCTGAACGGGCCTTTGCCTCAAGAATCTCTCCCTTTTTTGTCTCAAAATTATATCTTACTTTATGGCCATATATCTCTACTGTTGGGCCTTTCAATATAACATTACCCTCTGCCTCCACATCCTTCGTATCGGTATAAACCTCTATTTTATCGCAGGTAAGTCTAACACCTTTATAATCTATAGAAACATTGCCTCTACCAACAACCTTTTTTTCTTTTGGAAGATACTCTACCTGGTCTCCATTTACCTCTATAGTCTGAGACTGAGTAACCTCTTCTGCATAAGAACAAAATCTATATCCAACTCCAGGAAGCCAGACTAAGTATAAGAGCACATAGCCAATAAAGGTATAATTAATCAAAAAGTTTATCTTTCCCATGCCAACCGTTTATCCTCAACCAAAAGTGACGCACCTATAATGCCTGCATCGCCTCCAAGTTTTGCGCGGACAACCTTCACGTGTTTTGCCTGGTCCTTCATAGCCCTGCGCTGAAGTTCTTTTTTCAATGGACGCAATATCAATGAGCCTGCGTTGCTTACGCCTCCTCCTATAATAATCTTGTCAGGGTTCAATAGATTTACTACCCCTGTAAGCGCAGTAGCTAGTTTCTTTGCTACATCCTCCCATATAGAAACTGCATGGATATCTCCATTTTTTGCAAGACAGGTAAGCCTTTCAAGCGTAATACTATCCCCAAAAATTCTCCTGGCCCGTTCAAGGATATATCTATTTCCTATATAGCTTTCAAGACATGCCTCGCCTCTACAATTACAACGCGGTCCATGTTCATTTATAGGTATATGTCCTATCTCTCCTGCACATAATGTGCTACCCCTATAAAGCCCTCCATTTATTATAATCCCTCCGCCTACGCCTGTCCCGAGCGTAAGACATACTACATTTAAATCGCCTCTCCCAGCACCAAAAACATATTCACCAAGCGTCATCGCATTTACATCATTATCAATCTCAACGCGTAACCCAAGCCGCTTCTCTAAAATAGCCCTTAGCGGAACATCTTTCCATCCTTTTATATTAGGAAAATAATGTATTACTCCTCTAACAGAATCTACAGGCCCTGGTACGCCTATGCCTATGCCTTTTATGTTAGTATTTTTTAATCCAGATAATGTTATAATATTTTTTATATTTGAGATTATATAATCTATAAGAACACTCTGCTTAGCATTGGAAGGTGTGTCTAATTCCCGCCTGAATAAAACTTTTCCTTTCTTATCAACAATGCCTATTTTTATACGCGTGGCGCCGAAATCTATGCCTATTTTAACCTGCTTTGACATAATGGGATATGATACCCTAAAATCTCTTTTTAGTCAAATCTTCTACATCCCAAACCCAATAGGAACACTTTCAAGTTATCCACGTAAGTAGCAGAGGTTCAAACCTTCGCTACTTTGTGTTCATGTTTACCATGATGAAACCTTTAGTTAGACCATTTTGCTAAAAAAGAGGTCGGGCTAAAGGATTAATTCCCCATATCGCCTTTCCTCTCCCTTTTTAAGGGAGAGGATTAAGGTGAGGGTTTTCTCTCGTGATGAAATCCTGCGTGTCAACGTAGCGTTCCTGAATCCCTTATCAAAGCGTCCCTGTTATCCTGGGGACACTTTTAATCTTAAAATTGGGGACAGGTTGCCGATTAAAATCGCAAACGGTACAAAACCACAAAACCAACTTAATGTAAGGTCTTGACGCAATTCCTGCCACTCTCTTTTGCCTTATACAAGGCCTTATCAGCTGCCTCTATGAGTGATTCCTCTCTTGGACCATCATCTGGAAATACACTTATCCCTATACTAACAGTAGTTGAGACTATCTCATCATATGCCTTGAAAGTCGTAGATGCAATATTCTGTCTGATACGTTCTGCAACCTGAACAGCATCTTCAAGCTTTGTATTGACTAAAACTATCGCAAATTCCTCTCCGCCATACCTACCTACGATATCAATCTCTCTCAGATTTGATTTGACAAGCCGTGCAACCTCACTTAATATCACATCACCTACAAGATGGCCATAGGAATCGTTCTTCTTCTTAAAATGGTCAAGGTCTAACATAAGGAGTGATAGGTTCGTCTTGTGCCTCATAGAACGTCTAATCTCTTCTGAAAAACGTTCAAGAAAATATCTCCTGGTGCTAAGACCTGTAAGAGAATCTGTAACAGCGAGTTCCTGCACCTTTTTGTATAAAAGCACCTTTTGAAATTGGATGGCAAATTGCCCTGCAAGAATAATAAAATTCTCAAAATATATTACTGGCAAATTTTCAATATACAAAATCCCTATAATATCACCTTGACTAAAAAGTGGCACAGCCACCAAAGTTTCGAAGTCTTTCAATATGTATAATCTCCTAAAAAAATCTTCGTCTTTCTGGCTATGGGCTGTTATAGATATGGCGCGCTTTGCCTCGACCCCAATCCTCACAATCTCTCTGTCAAAACTATCAGGTGCTACTTTAGAAAGTTTTGCACCTATCTCTATTTGATACACATCGGTTATCTCTCCGGGCTTTTCTAAAAGGATAAACCTCGAGACCCTAAATCTAAATAATTTTTTAAGGGTCTGGGTAAAAACATTGTATATCTCCTCAACATTCAAACAGACAGACATGTCTTTTGAAATCTCGTATAAAGACAGGACTTGTTGAAGCCTCTTTTCTTTTTCTAAATTTGACTCGACTTCAAGTTTGTCCAACTGTAAAAGTTGTTCGTACGAACTTTTCACTGTCTCAAGGTCGGTTCGTAAGAGGTCTCTATAATGCTCAAAGTCCTTCCTAAAATAATATGCCACTGGTGGCACCAGGTTTATAAATGCTGCAAACAAAAACGATTCTAATGGAGCCGTCTTTAACTCCCTGACCACGAAAAAGATGCCTATACCAAGAGACAACGCAAGCGCCTTGTATAAAGGTAGCCTGTAACTTAGATATAATATTAACATAAATAACACAGAGTTTCTGAATATGTGCATAAAAATTATCCTTTTGAAGAACCTGCTACAACCACCCTGTTTCTGCCCTGACGCTTTGCCTTATATAGACATTCGTCGCTAATCTGGATAAGGTCCTCCAGCAATTTTGCGTCCTGTGGAAATGTAACAAGTCCTATTGAAATTGTCACTACTGTCTTAACCCTGCGAAGGTCTATGGGTTCCTTCTCTATGGTCTTTCTCAGGTCCTCTGCAATTAACTTTGCGTCTTTTTTTGACACACCAGGAAGACACACCGCAAACTCCTCTCCACCATATCGACACACTATCCCAGCCTCAAAAAACTTAGCTATGCTCTTTGAGAGTGTCTTCAAAACTATATCGCCTGCTGTATGCCCAAATCTATCATTATAATCTTTAAAATTGTCTATGTCTATCATGCAAAAAGAGCAATCGATATCCTCATTGAGACACCTCATAAGTTCTTCCTTTGCCCTTTCTAGAAAATACCTTCGTAGATAAAGGCCTGTAAGCCCATCCTTGATTGCGAGTTCCAGCGTCTCGCTGTATAATTCTGCATTACGAATACTTGCTGCACCAATATCGGAGATAATATCTAAAAGCCTCAGGTCTTCTGATGTATAATTGTAAGGCCTTGAATGTTCCATGCGTATTATCCCAACAAGCCTTCTTTCTTCTATTAATGGACAGGATATTAAAGAGCGAAATTCTCTCTGGTATTCCTCGGGCATATCCCCGGTCCTGGCAAACCTGAAATCCTTTTTTATATCTTCCACAAGAAGACACTGCCGCTGTCTGAATACCCATTCATCCAGCACATCGCCTTTCTTGGCCTTTACACTGTGAATGCCATTGGAACGTCTTGAGATAAAAAGACTCAATTCGTGTCTTTTGGTATCCACCAAAAACAAAAAAATAGATTCGCTTTTTCCTATTATACGCAAGGCACTCTCGACTATAAATTCCCCAATCTTCTCAAGCGAAAATGTAGAGCTCAACAATGAAACAACCTCTCTCAAAAGATTATATTTTTCTTCTCTCTTCTTGAGGTTCTCTGATTCTTTTTTGTGTCTCTCGTATGTATCCTTTAATAGATTTATGTTTCCCTTTATCTCTTCCATCCTGGCCTCAGTCACATTGGTATAATAACTACGTTTCTTCAATTGTTCATCTACTATAAGATATGTAATAAAGTAGAGAGGGATATTCCATGCATATTGAATATCCTCAGAAATTGCAATAAGCATGGTCAATAATATAGCGCCTCCAAGAAAAAAAAGTCCTCTTGAAAATCCCAACCATTGGAAGCTTAATATGATAACGATATTATAAAAAATCAGGAGCTCTTGTTTTGGAAGATGAAAACGAAAGACAAGGAAAGATATCAATACAAAGATGATGCCTGATAATACAACGGGTTTTAATTTTAGAAGTGTGTGTGAAGGCATAGAACAGCCTGGTTTAACGCCCGCTTCATAATCTCCGTAGCGTATAATACCTAACCAATTATACTATGGTCTGCTCGCTATCTTTGTCAAAGAAATGGACCTTGGACATATCAAATACAAGGTCGATATCCTGGCCTACCTCTGGTCTGTCATGGCCGCCAACACGTGCTACAAGCGAACTCTTACCTGCGGTAGCGTATAAAAAAACCTCTGCGCCCATTGGTTCTATTATCTCAACCACTGCCTTTACAGTATTATCAGGGGATGCCTCGGAGACAAAAAGTTTGTCATATATATCCTCTGGTCTTATACCAAATATTACCTCTCTCCCTTCATAATGAGAAATTTTTTTATACATATCCTCTATTATTTTCACAGCAAAGCCTGCATCTGTAAAAAAGAATTTGCCGTTTCTGCGGATAATTTTCCCTTTTATAAAATTCATAGGGGGTGAGCCGATAAACCCTGCAACAAATTTATTTACAGGCTTGTCATAAAGCGTAATAGGGTCGGCTACCTGCTGGATTACCCCATCCTTCATCACCACTATGCGATTGCCCATAGTCATTGCCTCTGTCTGGTCATGGGTGACATATATCATAGTGGACTGTAACCTTATATGAAGTTTGTTTAACTCTGTTCGCATCTGGACGCGCATCTTTGCATCAAGATTGCTAAGTGGTTCGTCAAACAAAAACACCATAGGTTTTCTTACAATGGCCCTGCCTACAGCCACCCTCTGACGCTGACCGCCCGAAAGCTCACGAGGTCGCCTGTTAAGAAGGGCTTTTATGCCAAGGATCTCCGCTGCCTCTTTGACCCGTAAATCAATTTCAGATTTAGGAAATTTACGAAGCCGGAGGGCGAATGACATATTTTCGTAAACAGTCATGTGAGGGTAAAGGGCGTAATTTTGAAACACCATTGCAATATCTCTATCTCTGGCTGGGACATCATTGACCATTTTATTACCAATCCATATCTCTCCATGGGTAACTGCCTCCAGGCCAGCTATCATCCTTAATGTAGTGGACTTGCCACAGCCAGAAGGTCCAACTAAAACTATAAATTCTTTATTTTCTACACCAAGTGTAATATCCTGCACGGCCATTATATTACCAGGATATACTTTTGTAACATTCTTAAGACTTACCTGCGCCATACCCCAATCCCTTTCTTTTGTTTGTGACTACCTACTTTATCAATAGGCTGCAACCCATTGTAAGATTCATCGGCATCACTATTGGAGGTTTAAACCTCCAATAGTGATGCTAAATCTATCTACAGACAAAGATACTGTATAAGTTGCGAAACCGTATCCTTCAGGTTCTTGCGATTTACAACCATATCTATCAGGCCATGCTCAAGAAGAAACTCTGATGTCTGAAAGCCCTCTGGAAGTTTCTGTCTTATCGTCTGCTCAATAACCCTGGGTCCTGTAAAACCTATCAGTGCCTTTGGCTCAGCAATAATAATATCCCCTAAAGAGGCAAAGCTCGCAAGGACGCCTGCCATAGTAGGATTGGTCAGGATTGATATAAACATCAATCCTGCCTCATGATGTCTGCTAAGTGCTGCGGAAGTCTTTGCCATCTGCATCAAAGAGATCATACCTTCATACATCCTTGCGCCACCACCAGACCCTGAAATAATAACAAGTGGAAGTCGATTCTGTGTGGCATATTCTGTGATACTTGTTATCTTTTCTCCCACAACATAGCCCATTGAGCCCATAATAAAACGTGAGTCAGTAACGCCAAACGCAATATCTATGCTATTAATTTTACCTCTGCCAATTACTGCTGCCTCACTGAGACCTGTGGCAGTGGCATCCTGTTCTATCTTCTGGAGATAGCTCTTTGGCCCCTTAAAATTAAGAAGGTCTTTGGGCTTCATCTCTTTGGCAAATTCTTCAAAACTGCCTGGGTCTAAAAACATTGCGATACGTTCATATGCCCCAAGCACAAAATGATAATTGCATTTTGGGCAGACCTTAAAATTCTCTTCAAGGGTCTTCTTATAAATAAGTTCACCACAATCTTCGCATTTCAACCAGGTGCCATCAGGAACGCCCTTTTTATGCCGTAAAGGTTTCTTTATGTTCGTATCTTTTTGCTCTTTGTCTTTGTTAAATAAGGCCATATTTTTGCTAGACCAACACTTTTTTAAGGAGACTTTAATCTCCGCTTTGTAGATAATCAGTTGGAGTAGCACCCGAAAGGGTGCGTTCATCGTTTTGCCCAATAAATTGGGCAACTACATCATTTGTTGTAGTTGCCTGATTTATCAGGCCCTCTGGCGCAGGCTTTCCACCTTCGTTTAAACAGTTTTATACTTATAAGTTCGGTGGACAAGACGGCTGCTACTCCATTCGTGTATCGGGAATTAACCCTTTAGCCCGACCTCTTTTTTAGCAAAATGGTTGAGTAAAGGTTCCATCACTCAAACAGCCCACGAGGCTGGGCTCCCAAATATCTCAACTTATACTAAAACACATTTATCACAAGGCCTGTCAGGACCTTTGGATAAAAATATGTAGATTTCTGCGGCATCCTTCTTCCAGAAAAAGACATATCCCTAACCTGAGTAACCCTTGTAGGATTTAAAATAACCAAGAAAGAATAATCCCCATTGTCCACCACATTAATAGCATAATCCAAATCCTTGGTAAAATCTATTGAAATCTTCTTACCAGACAATTCTATATCTCTCTCTAATGGCCCAAGAATCATATCATGCAGGACGCTGACATCAAGCGAGTCTTTACTATCTTCTAACAATAGCCCTTTGTATCTATTATCATAATATAATACAAATCTCTTTTCGAATTGTCCTGCCTCAGAAAGAAATAACATCGCACTCTGTTTAGAGTTAAATTCTGATATTTTAAAATTACCCTTCAATTTTTCCAAAAAGGCTGAAATGGTATTTTTATCTACACCACAAACAAGTCTATAGGTTGGAAGGATAACTATCCCATCGCTATAAATATCTGTGAAATAGGTAAGGATATACCCATATTTAGAAACATCCTTGTTTCTACTGAATTCGAGTGCCACCTCATATCTATGATGGCCGTCTGCTATAAAGATATTCTTATTTTTCATAAGATTGATTAGCTGTCCGATTACCTTTTTATCGGAAATACGCCACAGTTTATTAAGTATCCCTTGATAGTCAACAATATCTATGATCGGAGGTGATTTTGCCCATTCAAGCAATATACTGGTAACTGCATTATCCTCGTCTCCAAAAAGGGCAAATATAGGACCAAGATTTGCCTCAATTGAAGTAAGGAGCTTCAAGCGGTCTTCCTTCGGTGCAGAAAGTGTAGTTTCGTGTGGATAGACAGCGCTAGAGTTGTTATAAAAATCTTCCAGTTTCAAAAGCGCAATAAAACCTATCCTGGTCTTAACCTGACCACAAAACTTAAATTCCTGTAAATAGATATAAATAGAATCCTCTTTGTCTCTCTTAAGAATACCCTGTTCCATCCAGTTCTTGAGAAAGGTTTTTGCGCGAGTATATTTATTCTGCTTTTCATTGTCTGAAGGAAAATCCTTTCCATATAGTATTCTTATAATATTATTCGGATGGAGACTGTAAAGGAAGTCCTGCTCTTCGGAAGATATGACGTCATATGGAGGGGCAATTACCTTTGAGAGGTCGCTTATCTTATCGGGATTATAACGGACTCCTTTAAATGGAATTATATCTGCCATATATAAATACCCCTATAAGCCCTCCAATAGCATCGCTGAATATATCAAAGATGCTAAAATCTCTGCCAGGGATAAATGCCTGATGATATTCGTCCAGGATGCCAAAAAGGATTACAATTATTATGCCAAATATTTTAAAATTTTCAATCAATAACTGCGGGGAGGAATTTCTAAGGGCCCTGCAACAAAGCAATCCAAAAAGTGCATACTCGCCTATATGAAACAGCTTATCAAAAAATGGAATGCCTACTCTAGGCAACGGTCCAGGCACACTGGAAATATAAAAAATAACCCCGGCATAGATATAGACTGGGAGCCAATATTTTAGAAAATTATTTTTCAATATTACAACCTTCTTTTCTGCTACAGGCATTGCAGGAGGACGTTGAAGAAGACCTCTCCTCTTTTTCCCTCTTTTTATAACCTTCACTCCTATAATCAGTGGCGTAAAATCCTGCCCCCTTAAAAATAAGTCCTGACCCCTTTCCTATCAGTCTTTTAACCTTACCTTTACAATTTTCATCTAAACAAGAAGACAAAGGCGCGTCTTTCATTTTTTGAAAGACCTCAAAGACCTTTCCGCACTTCTGACATTCATACTCGTATGTAGGCATATTCTCACCCCTATCTATTTTTTAGCTGTGTCTCTAACCTTTACCTTCTCCTCAAATAGAAAGAGAAGAAAAGATTTTATGAAACCCTATTATTTTTATTTTCCAAATATCCTTTTTACTTTATCCATAAACGATCTGGACAAAGGATGAACATCTTCACCGCAACTCTTGGCAAATTCGCGCAAAAGGCGCTTCTGTTCAGAATTGAGATTGGTAGGGGTCTCTATAACAACCCTTACCAACTGATCTCCCTGGCCATATCCTTTTAATCTCTTTATCCCCTTTCCCTGTAATCTAAAAATCCTACCTGTCTGGGTCCCTTCAGGGATTTTCATAATAACACTTCCGTTCAGGGTGGGGACCTCTATCTCGCCTCCAAGTGTTGCCAATGCAAAACTTATTGGAATCTCACATATTATATCATATCCATGTCTCTCAAATACAGGATGTTCTTTTACGTTAATATAGAGATAAAGGTCTCCTCTTTGACCGCCTTTACTACCAAGTTCTCCCTCTCCTTGAATTCTAAGACGAGAGCCGGTATCCACCCCTGCAGGGATATTCACCTCTAATTGCTTTGTAATTTTTACCTGTCCTGTACCACCGCATCTCTGGCACGGATTTTTTATAATATAGCCTTCGCCTCTACATTTTTGGCAGGTCTGGGTTATACTAAAAAACCCTGCGGATTGAAATATCTGGCCTCGGCCCCCACAACTTGGACACGTCGCACGTTTTGTACCAGGCTTAATACCTTCGCCGTCGCATACATCGCATATCTCATAGCGTGGGATGTTGATTGTCTTTTTTGTTCCCTTTGCAGCCTCTTCAAAAGAGATCTCTATTTCATATTCAATATCCCTGCCGCGCCTTGGTCCGGCCCTTCTTCTTGAAGAAAAATCTCCGCCAAATATTCCGAGAGTTTCGAATATATCGTCGAATATACCTCCGCCAAATCCTAAATCCTCAAAGATGCTTGAAAAATCTGCACCTCTAAAGATGTCCTCGTAGGTATAATGCGAATCAATACCTGCATGGCCAAACTGGTCATACTGACTCCTCTTCTGGGGGTCTGATAAAACCGCATACGCCTCTGAGATCTCTTTGAATTTTTCTTCGGCCTCTTTTTTCTTATCTGGCGCAACTCTGTCAGGATGATATTTTAACGCAAGATTTCTATATGCCTTTTTAATCTCGTCCAGACTTGCACCTTTTTGCACCCCTAAAATTTCGTAATAATCTCGTTTTGTAGTCATATGCATTGTGCGTCAATGTAAAGTCTAATGCCTCGTGAATGAAACCTCTAACTGCGGTACTGTTCTGTCGCGTGATGAAACCTTTAGTTAGACCATTTTGCTAAAAAGAGGTCGGGCTAAAGGGTTAATTCCCAATATAGCCTTTAGCACAGTAGGGGAGGTTTAAACCTCCCCTACTGTGCTGTGCGTCTGTGCG
>Ga0078972_1008948_pt1 | contig 20285 bp, 19 predicted proteins | sample YelNatPaOPGAMG01_FD_67568 | JGI IMG/M metagenome (GOLD analysis project Ga0078972, IMG submission 67568) | Hot spring thermophilic microbial communities from Obsidian Pool, Yellowstone National Park, USA - OP-RAMG-01 (SPADES assembly) (version 2) | ecosystem: Environmental > Aquatic > Thermal...
GGTGCTAAAGCATTTAACCGAGGTTGCTCGGGAAAACGTGCTGAACCCCGAAGAGCAGACCGCCTACGTGATGCACGCGGACAACCTCGGCAACGCGGAGAAATTGAAGGAGATGCTTTCCGGGGCGGTGAATTTCCGGGACGTCGTGATTCAGGATATCGGCCCGGTAATAGGCTGCCATTCGGGGCCGGGCACTCTCGCAGTGGTTTTCATGGGAAAAGAGCAGCGGTAGATGCAAAATCCGGGGCGGAAAATCCCCTTAGCTCCCCGCGAGATGACCGCCGCGACATGGGTGTATAAAATTCATTTACCATATATGCAGGGAACGACCTCCGTGTCGTTCCGCTTGCCGCATGTTGCAGGAAACGCCCCCCTGTGCCGTTCCGAAACCGCATTTTTGGGGAATATGCTTAACGCTTAAACGAGCTTCGCGCCTTCGTTGAAAGCCTTTTCGTTTACCTCGACGAGACCGGATTTTTTGCCCCCGAAGCTCTTTTCGATCCCTTCAAAAATGCTTTTCTCGCTCAACAGCCCCGTGGCTTTTATGAACGCGCCGAGCATGACGGTATTTACGACTTTCGGGTTCCCGACGTCCATCGCGGCGTCGTTTGCGGGGACATAAAAAACGGCGGCGTCGCTCCGCTCAGCCTTTTTGTCGATAAGAGAGGAATTTATGAAAAGCTTTCCGCCCGGCTTTAAGTATTTTTCGAACTTGTCGAGGGAAGGCCTGTTGAAAACTATAACCGCGTCAGCCTCGGTCACTACCGGCGAGGCGACTGGCTCCTCGGATACGATCACGCAGCAGTTGGTCGTGCCGCCGCGCATCTCGGGGCCGTACGAAGGCAGCCACGAAACGTTTTTGCCTTCGAGCATGCCGGCGTATGCTATTATCTGCCCCATGAGGAGCACTCCCTGGCCGCCGAAACCGGCGATGATCATCTCCATCACCCGACCTCCTTGAAAACGCCGAGCGGGTACTGCGGTATCATGTTCTCCTTAAGCCACCGCACCGCCTCTACGGGAGAAAGTCCCCAGTTCGTGGGGCAGGCGGAAAGAAGCTCAACGAGCGAGAACCCTTTTGCGGCGATCTGCGTCTCGAACGCTTTTTTAATCGCTTTTTTGGCTTTTATTATGTTCGGGACGTCGTGCAGCGACGCGCGCTCTATGTACGCCGCTCCGTCGAGCGTGGATAGCATTTCGGATATCCTTATCGGGAAACCGCAGCGCTCCGGGTCGCGTCCGAAAGGCGAGGTGGTCGTTTTCTGGCCTACGAGAGTGGTGGGCGCCATCTGGCCGCCCGTCATTCCGTAAATCGCGTTGTTTATGAATATTACGGTTATTTTTTCGCCCCGCGCCGCAGCGTGGACTATTTCCGCCGCGCCTATCGACGCGAGGTCTCCGTCGCCCTGGTATGTGAAAACGATATTCCCGGGATGCACGCGCTTCGCTCCGGTCGCCACGGCGGGAGCGCGGCCGTGCGCCGCCTCGTACATGTCGATGTCGAAATAGTTGTACGCGAATACTGAACATCCGACGGGGCATACGCCCACGGTCCGCTCCGCTATCCCAAGCTCGTCGATGCATTCGGCTATCAGCCTGTGCGCAACGCCGTGCGTGCACCCCGGGCAGTAATGGAACGCTGCGTCCCTGAGCGCTTCCGGCCTTTTGAAAACCACGGCCATCAGATTTCCTCCTCTATTCTTTTCAGCTCGTCCGTTATCATCGCGGGCGTGTGTATCTGGCCGCCCGTCGCGCCGATGAAGCGCACGGGGCGTTTTCCGTTCACCGCGAGCCGCACGTCCTCGACCATCTGCCCCAAGTTCATCTCCGCGACGAGGAACGCTCCGCATTTTTCGGCCGCCTTCGCGATAGCGTCTTCCGGGAACGGCCAAAGCGTTACCGGGCGTATCAGCCCGGCGCGGATCCCGTTTTCCTTCCTCGCCTTCATTATCGCGCTTTTTGCGACTCTCGCGGTAGTCCCGTAAGCCACGATGCAGATCTCCGCGTCGTCCGTCATGAATTCTTCATACCGCGTCTCGTTTTCTTTTATGCGCCTGTATTTTTCCTTGAATTCGTTCATCACGGCGTTCATTTCTTCGATCTCTATGTAAAGAGAGTTTATGAGCGATTTTTTTTCGCCTTTGGCGTGTCCGGTCGCGGCCCAGCTTTTCGGCGGCAATTCGCGCTTCTCCGGTTCCCGAAACTCGACGGGCTCCATCATCTGGCCTATGTTGCCGTCGCCTAATATCATCACGGGTATCCTGTACATGTCCGCGACGTCGAACGCCCGCATGACGCAGTCCGCCGCCTCCTGCACGGAGCACGGCGCGTATACGACGAGACGGTAGTCCCCGTGGCCTCCGCCCTTTACCGCCTGAAAATAATCGCCCTGAGTGGGGAGTATGCCTCCGAGGCCGGGGCCGCTTCGCACCATGTTGACTATCACGCAGGGAAGCTGCGCGCACGCGATGTAGCTTATGCCCTCCTGCTTCAGGCTTATCCCGGGAGAGGAGGAAGACGTCATAACGCGCGCGCCGGCGCCCGCCGCTCCGTATACCATGTTGATAGCCGCGATCTCCGATTCGGACTGCAGGAACGTGCCGCCCACCTCGGGCAGCCTTTTAGACATGTATTCGGGTATCTGGTTCTGGGGCGTTATAGGATAACCGAAGAAGAACCTGCAGCCCGCCCGTACGGCCGCCTCGGCTATCGCCTCGTTGCCTTTCATCAACACCTTTGCCATCGGGTCTTACCTTTTCCCCCGAAAAGCTGCGCTTTTCGGGAACTCCTTAGTCATTTTTCAACGGTAAAAACGAGGTCGGGGCACATCCTCGCGCACGCGGCGCAGGCCGTGCACTCCTGCGCGTCGGTTATTTCCACCGGATTATATCCTTTTTCGTTAAGCTCCCTTTCGGAAAGCCGAAGTATTTTTTTCGGGCAAACGATCACGCAAAGCCCGCATCCCTTGCACGCGTTTTTGTTTATCATAAGCCTGCCCAAAAGACCACCCCGCCTTAATCAACTTGGATTGAAGTAGAATAACATATTATTATTTTAAAATCAACGAAGCGAAAGCCGCAATATCTCGCGATAACAATAAATACATAAGCTTGAAACATTATCGAAAAATTATTAACAAACCGCGGCGCGCGGTTAAAATAAACCGAACCCAAATTTAAAATTTCTGTAAACGTTGACGCCTGACGAGTATTTACGCTCTCTATTAATCCGTTTTAAGCGTTTATGGCAGTTGCTTATAATTACCGCCGATGTTAGAATGAATCCAAATGATCGTCAACCGTTTTGCGAGCGTGAAAGGGAAGATATGGGATTTATAAAGGATATAATAGGCGGGAGCAACGAATCGAAGATAAAAAAGCTGCGGCGTATCGCCGATTCAGTGGAGGCTCTTGGCGACAAGTTCAAGGCGATGAGCGATTCGGAGCTCAAAGCGAAAACCGGCGAATACAGGCAAAGATACAGGAACGGAGAAAGCCTCGACGCTTTGCTGCCCGAGGTGTTCGCGCAGGTAAGGGAGGCTTCGGACCGGGTTTTAGGCATGCGCCATTTCTATGTGCAGCTTATAGGCGGGATCGTGCTCCATCAGGGCAGGATAGCCGAGATGAAGACCGGCGAGGGAAAGACCTTGGCCGCGACTCTCGCCGCCTGCCTGAACGCCCTTACCGGCGAAAGCGTGCACGTCGTTACTGTGAACGATTACCTCGCGAAGAGGGACTCGGAATGGATGGGCAAGCTTTACACGTTTTTGGGCTATACGGTCGGGCTCATAATACACGACACTCCGCACGAATACAGGCGCGCGAACTATGCCGCCGATATAGTATACGGCACGAACAACGAGTTCGGGTTCGACTACCTGCGCGACAACATGGTCATACAGAAGGAAGCGATGGTGCAGCGAGACCTTTCGTTCGCGATCGTGGACGAGGTCGACAGCATACTTATCGACGAGGCGCGCACGCCGCTCATAATCTCCGGACCCGGCGAGAAGAGCACCGACATGTACGTCACGGTCGACAGGTTCGTAAAGACGCTGCGGCTCGACGAGGATTTCACCATAGACGAAAAGCTAAAGGCCATAAACCTTACCGAACAGGGGATAGCAAAGTGCGAGCGCGCGTTCAAGGTGGCAAACCTGTCCGACGTCGAGAACACGGAGCTGAACCACCACATAAACCAGGCGCTCAAAGCGAACAACATAATGAAGCGCGACATAGACTACGTCGTTAAAAACGGCGAGGTGATAATAGTCGACGAATTCACCGGCCGCCTGATGTTCGGCCGCAGGTATTCGGAAGGGCTGCATCAGGCGATAGAGGCAAAGGAAAACGTTAAAGTCGAAAGGGAGACGAAAACGCTCGCGACGATAACATTTCAGAACTATTTCAGGATGTATAAAAAGCTGTCCGGCATGACGGGCACCGCGAAGACCGAGGAAGACGAATTTTTGGGCATTTACAACCTCGACGTCGTGCAGATACCCACGAACAAGCCGATGATAAGGACGGACTACAACGACATAATCTACGCGACGGAAAAGGGGAAGTTCCGCGCGATAGTGGACGAGATAACGAAAGTGCACGCCACGGGGCGCCCGGTCCTTGTCGGCACGGTGTCGGTCGAAAAGTCGGAGATGCTGTCCCGCATGCTCGTAAAGGCCGGAATCAAGCACAACGTATTAAACGCCAAGTACCACGAAAAAGAGGCCATGATAATAGCGCAGGCGGGGAAAAAGGGAGCCGTTACGATCGCCACGAACATGGCGGGCAGAGGGACGGACATAATACTCGGAGGAAACCCGGACTATTCCGCGAAGGGAGACATGCGCAGGGACGGGTACTCGGAGGAGATGATAGAGCAGGCGGTGAGCCACGCCCATACCGACGACGAGGAGATACTCGCGGCGAGAAGGAAATACGCGCAGTATCTGAGCGTTTACAAGGACGCGATGCAGGCGGAGCACGAGGAAGTGGTGAAGTTGGGCGGCCTGCATATCGTGGGCACGGAGAGGCACGAGGCGAGGCGCATAGACAACCAGCTCCGCGGCCGCAGCGGAAGGCAGGGAGACCCGGGATCGTCGGTGTTCTTCATATCGCTCGAGGACGACCTTATGCGCCGTTTCGGAGGCGACAGGGTGCAGGGGCTGATGAGCAGCGTCAACAAGGACGACGACATACCGCTCGCGTTCGGGCTGCTGACCCGCCAGATAGAGGCGGCGCAGAAGCGGATCGAGTACCGCAACTACGAGATAAGGAAGAGCGTCCTCGAATACGACGACGTCATGAACCGGCAGAGGGAAGTAATATACTCCCAGCGGCGGGCGGTATTGACCGGAGAGGACGTAAAGCAGCATATAATGGATATGCTCGAAACCATCGTGGACGAGGTCCTGCCGGTATACTGCCCCGAGGGCGTGTATCCGGAGGAATGGGACATCCGCGGGATGACCGAATATTTCTCAAAGATATTCCTGCCCCGCGACAAGGAGCTTTTCCACGGCGTCAGGATAGAAAAGCTCACCCGGGCCGCCGCGAAAGAGCATATACTGAAAATAGCGCACGAACAGTACGCCCAAAAAGAGAGGGAGATCGAGAGCGCCGGACAGAGCATGAGGGAAGTAGAGCGCATAGTGCTGCTGCGCGTCGTGGACCAGAAATGGATGGCGCACATCGACGCGATGGATCAGCTCAGGCAGGGCATAGGGCTTCGCGCTTACGGTCAGAGGGACCCGATAATCGAGTACCGGAAGGAAGGGTTCGATATGTTCGAGGAGATGATCCGCGAGATACAGCACGACACCGTGACGATGCTCTACCATATAAAGGTATCGACTCAGATGCAGCGCCGCGAGCCGCCAAAGCCGGTCGAGGTCCAGAAAAAGATGGTGGATTCGTCGGGAAACAAGATAGGGAGGAACGCGCCCTGCCCGTGCGGCAGCGGCAGGAAATATAAAAATTGCTGCGGAAGGGAAGCTATAGGAGAATAAATGCTGCAATTAGACGACGCAAGACAAAAGCTTGACGAGATAAAGACGAAGATCGCCGAGGCGGTGACGGCGCTCGGCGTGGACGAGATGAAAAAGGAAATGCTCGAATTGAAGGCGAAAATGGAATCGCCGGAAGTCTGGAGCGACGCGAAGGAAGCGGGCAGGATAGGCAAAAAGCTAAAGCCCATAGAGGATAAGCTGAACCGGGTGGCGAGGCTCGAATCGCGCGTTTCCGACGCGGAGGTGATGGCGGACCTTCTCGAGGAGCAGTTTGACGAGGCCGCCGCGGTGGAACTGTACTCGGAGCTTAGCTCTCTCGAGAAGGACGCGGCGGAATTGAGGCTCGAGGCGCTGCTGCGCGGGGAATACGATTCGTGCGACGCCGTGCTTTCGCTGCACGCCGGAGCGGGAGGGACGGAAGCGCAGGACTGGGTCGAGATGCTTTACCGGATGTATACGCGCTGGTGCGAGAGGAAGAAATACTCCGTGCGCGTGCTCGATTACCTCGCGGGCGACGAGGCGGGCATAAAGAGCGTCACTTTCGAGGTAAGCGGGCAAAACGCCTACGGCTATCTTAAGGCGGAAAAAGGAGTGCACAGGCTTGTAAGGATATCGCCGTTCGACGCCAACGCGAGAAGGCACACGTCTTTTGCGTCCCTCGACGTGACGCCATTCATCGAAGACGACGATACGGATATCGAAATAGACCCGGATGAAATAAGGGTCGACACTTACCGTTCGTCCGGAGCTGGCGGACAGCACGTGAACAAGACCGACTCGGCGATAAGGATAACGCACTTGAAAACGGGGATCGTAGTCCAGTGCCAGAACGAGCGTTCCCAGATCCAGAACAGGGAGACCGCGATGCGAATGCTCAAGGCGAAGCTGTTGGAGATGCGCGAAAACGAGAGGATGCAGGAAATGCTAAGGCTCAAAGGCGAGATGAAAAAGATAGAATGGGGGAGCCAGATTCGCTCGTATGTGTTCCATCCGTACACGATGGTCAAAGACCACCGCACCGACGTCGAAACCGGAAACATAGGGGCGGTCATGGACGGTGACTTGGACGCGTTCATCAACGCGTACCTTGCGGAGTATTAGAGTTGTATAAAGCGGTGATATTTTATTTCAGCGGAACGGGGAATACGTGGTGGGTCGCGGAAAAGATCAAGAAACAGCTCGATTCTCGCAACATAAATGCGGACACCGTATCCGTTGAAAAGGCGGACGCTAAAAAAGCGGACTGGTGGATAAAAAGCGCCGACCTCGTTTTTTTCGGCTGGCCCGTATACGGCTCGGACATGCCCGAACCGATGAAAAAGTTCGTCGACGCCCTGCTGCCGATCGAGCGCGGAAAGCATATACACACTTTTTGCACCCAGGCGGTCTTTTCCGGCGACGGGGCGTGGATGTACCACCGGCATTTCAAAAACAAGGGGCTTACGATAGACAGCGCCGAACACTTCATTATGCCTTCCAATATAAGCTCGTTCCGCAGGATTTTTGCCCCGCCCGACGATAAAACGGCCGAAAAGATAATGAAAAGATGCGAGGCGCGCGTGGAGCGCTATGTCACGGATCTGCTTACGGGCAAGTCGCGGATACGCGGCAGATATTCGTACCCGCTGGGGATACTTCAGCGCGCGCCGGTAAGGCTGTTTTTAGACCGTTTCCGGAGCATGGTCGGCGTCGATAAAAGCAGGTGTGTAAAATGCGGCATATGCGCGCAGATATGCCCGGCGGACAACATAAGGATGGACGATTACCCCGAGTTTTCGGGCAGATGCGCGCTTTGCTTCCGGTGTTACGCGCTTTGCCCGCAAAGCGCGATAACCGTGAACGGAAAACCGTACGCTCCCAAAAATCCGGACGAAAAACCTTATTGCATACGCGACCGCAGATTCAAATCTTCGATCCAAAAAAAACCATAATCAAAGCGTCCTAAAATAAATCTCATATCCCGCGTAATGTATACATGTGTTTTTCAACGCATATATTTTATTGTCATTCAAGAAAAGCAGGGGAGAACCATGTATATCGAAGAACAAAAAGAGATGCCGGCAAACAACGCGCCGCACAAGGTGGTAATAGATTCGCGCGAAAAGGTCGTGATAACCGCGGTGGAGGACGTCGACAGCTTCAACGAAAACGAGGTCATACTGCTTTCCAACCACGGCTTCATAACGGTTTCCGGCGAAGACCTGCATATAAGCAGATTGAGCCTCGACGACGGGCAGCTTATCGTAACCGGAAAGATACAAAGCCTCGATTACGCAGACCACGAGGAACAGCGCGCGAAGCGCGGGGTCTTCTCGAAGATGTTCAAGTAGGGAAGCATGGAAACGACGACCTCGCAGCCGCTCATATTCATGATAACGATATACGGGGGGATGCTCGTCGGCGTCGCGTACGATTTTTACCGCGGCGTGAGAAGGGCTTTAAATAAGGGCAGGTGGCTTACCGCCGCGCTCGATTCTTTGTTCATACTGACTTTGGGCGCAATCGTGGTCTACGTGATGTATCTCGTTAACCAGGTCGAGCTTAGGCTGTATACTTTTATCGGGTTCGCCGCGGGTTTTGCGCTTTACATGGCGGGCATCTCCCCCTTTCTTTCGTTCCTCGCGAAAAAGATACAATCGGCTATCGCCAAAAGAAAATCGAAGTAAAAAAAGGAAAACGCGTTTTCGCGTCGAATATATAAAACCTGTCTGTAAAAACGGATCGATAGAATCCGAAGGGTATTTTGTGAGGGAAAATGAAAATAGCGGCAAAGAGGCGTATAACGTTTAAATTCAAGCTGATTTTGCTTGCCTGTTTTCTTGTTTACGTGGGGTTCGCGATTTTCCTGCAGCAGGAAAACATCGACCGCCTTTACGCGAAGCAGGAGGAGCTCAACCGGCAGTACGCTCAGGTGCAGCAGGATCTGAGCCGCCTTCAGCATCAAAACGAGTATATGAGCACCGACAACTACATAAGAAACGCGGCGAGGCAGAAGCTCGGGCTGGCGTATCCCGACGAGATCATACTGGAACCTTAAAGCCATTGTCCGGAGGCGTTAAAAACGCTTTTTTTTATTTGGCGCGGATGTTATCATAAGTATGGACTGCGGCGGGATGACGGATGTTTTTATTTTTTTGGAGGATTTGATGAAAACGGGGATTGAGGAACTTGATATCAGGAAGTTAGGTTTCGGGCTCATGCGCCTGCCGGAGGCGGACGGCCGGATAGATCTTAAAAGCACGATCGAAATGGTAGACTGCTTCATGCAAAACGGGTTTACGTACTTCGACACGGCGTACGTATATTACGACGGGGAGTCCGAAAGGATAGCGAAAAAGGCGGTAACCGAACGCTATCCGAGAGAATCTTTTCTTCTTGCGACGAAGCTTCCCGGATGGGAAATAAGTACGAAAGCCGGAATGAAGGAGCTGTTCGAGACCTCCCTTGAGCGCACGGGCGCGGGGTATTTCGACGTATACCTGCTCCACTCTGTCATGCGGGAAAACCGCTCCCGTTACGACGACGCCGGAGCGTGGGAATTCGTGCGGGAGCTGAAAGAAAAAGGGCTCGTAAGATTCTGGGGTTTTTCTTATCACGATTCCGCGGAATTTTTGGACGAGCTTCTGATAAGGCACCCCGAAGTCGATCTTGTCCAGCTGCAGATAAACTACGCCGACTGGAACAATAGTATCATACAGTCGAGAGCCTGTTACGAGACCGCGCGAAGGCACAACAAGCCGGTAATCATAATGGAGCCTTTGAAGGGCGGGCTTTTGGCGGATGTCCCCCAAAATATAAAGGACGGGTTATCAAAAGCGAATCCCCAAATGTCGATGCCCGAATGGGCGCTCCGGTTCGGGATCTCTTTGGACGGCGTGATAAACGTTCTGAGCGGCATGTCCTCTCTCGGGCAGATGAAGGAAAACGTGAACGCGATGAAAAACGAGAGGCCTCTTACCGCCGGAGAATTCGAGGCGGCGGTAAAAGCCGGGAATGCGATAAACGAATCCGCCGCGATACCCTGCACGTCCTGCCGCTACTGCGTCGAGGTCTGCCCGCAGGGCATAAAGATTCCCGATCTGTTCGTCAACATGAACAACTATTTGATCTATAAAAACCTTGAAAACACAAAAGGCCATTACGGCTGGCTGATCTCGGGCGGAGGCTCGGCGAGAGCGGGCGCTTGCGCCGAATGCGGCTCGTGCGAGCAAAGGTGCCCGCAGCATATCCGCATTATCGATACTTTAAAGGAAGTGTCGAAGATATTCGACGGCTAAGGAGATAAAAGGCGCGTTTTCGCGCTTTTTTATTGTGCTATTTCGGTATCGGAGGGACGAATGAAATATAGCGTGGTGGACCTTGGGACAAATTCGGCGAGGCTGATGATAGCGCGCATGGAAAACGGCAGGGCAGTGTCGGAGTATAAGACTCTAAGGACGATAAGGCTCGGGGAAAACATGGTAAACGGCGGGGGGATAACGCAAGACGCGATGAGGCGCGCCGCCGCGACTCTGAACGAATTCAAAGCGATAAGCGAAGGCCGGGGCGCGGCGGGATTTTACTGCTTCGCGACCAGCGCTGTGCGCGAGGCGGGCAACAGGGACGCGTTCGTCGAGTATATACGAAGGGAATGCGGCGTCGAAATCGACGTAATATCCGGAGACGACGAGGCCGCGATCGGGTTCGCGGGCAGCGTGCCGGACGGCGGGGGGATGTTCGACATAGGCGGGGGAAGCACGGAGGTAATTTTCGGAAAGCCGGGCAGGATCGAATATAAGCGCAGCTTCGGGATAGGAACGGTAAAGATGCTCCAGATGTTCCCTGCGGCCGACGAGGCGGACAAGGGCGCTTTGAGCGCGGCGCACGAGCTCGCGGAGCGGACTTTTTCGGAATTGCCGGATACAAAGGGTTTTCGCTTCACCGGCATAGGAGGCACCGCGACGGCTCTCGCGGCGATAGATCTTAAGCTGAAGGAGTATTCGGCGGAGCGCGTCCAGGGACACCGGATAAGCCTAAAGCGCGCGGCCGGGTTATGCCGCATGCTCGAGAGCAAGACGAAGCGGGAGAGGGAAGGGATAATCGGCCTCGAGGAGAACAGGGCGGACGTCATCGTATTCGGAGCCATAATAATGCTCGAATTCATGAAAAAAATAAACGCGGACGGCATAACCGTAAGCGACAGGGACAATCAGGAGGGGTATCTCGAAATGAGGCTCGGGGGCAGAGCGAGTCAGGCGCTATCGATCCGCGTCGAACAGTAAACCGATATACAAATTAACGAAAATCATGAAAATTAAAAAATCAGGATATCATGCATACTTTATATTGCATCACATATATTATGGAATTATAATGGAAGCATGAAAAAAATAGCATTGCTTTTTCTTGCCGTCTCATTTATTCTGATCGTATTTTTTACGCCTGCGAAGGCGCAAAGCCGTTCTTTGAAAACCGATAGCGCAAATTAAACAGCAATACGGCGATATGCCATACCGCATACGCCCAAACGAAAGACAACACGAACAATTCAAAAAATAAATCAATAACAGCGCGAAAGCCAGCGCTTCCGCCGTTATAAAAGCGATTGCCAGAGCCAGCGTTCTTCTCGTTTTTTGCAGTTCTTCATACGATGCGCCGCAATAATAGCACTTCAAATCTATGCGCTTTATATTCATAATAAAGCTCCAGAAATCGGGCCTGTTATTCTTGCATACCGGACAGGTTCCGGGATCGATCCGGTCTTTTCCGATAAATACATTGCGCCTGAATCTGTACGCCAATATTGTCCTGCCGATCAGGAGCGCGACCTCTCCCTTGTCCCCCGCTGATAGTACGCGACGGCGGCGCGGTCGAGGGTGTATTTGGACGTGAAGAACAGCGCGGCCGCGAAGCAGACGAGGAACCCGGCGGGCAGTATCAGCCCCAATCTTTGGTACAGTTCCTGGGACTGCGAAACTGCCGGGTCGAATCCGACCAAGTCTATATACAGCCCCGCAGCCGAGGCGGAGACCGCCTGGGACGCCTTGTACATGAAGGTTGCGCTGCCGTAGAAAACGCCTTCCTTCCTCACGCCGCTGAAATACTCGTCCTTGTCGACCGTGTCGGCTATCATGGAATACGGAAGAGCTATGCTCCCGCCAAGAGAGAACCCCATCGCGACCGCGGCGGGAACGACGCACAGGTAGTTTTCGCTGACCCATCCGCTCGTTAGGACAAGCGCGGCGAAGACGGCGGAGACGGCGACGTCTATGATGAGGCAGGCCTTAAGCGCCGTGCGTTTCTCATATTTCTTCGCGGCGGCGGCCCATACGGGCTGCGCGGCGAGCGCCGCGACGAAAAGGGAGCCGAACACGACGGCTATCTTGTAGCTGGAAAACCCGAACGTGTAGGTAAAAACATGCATCCCCGCCGCGCCGACGATGCCCATCGCCATGTTTATGAACAGCAGCGCGAGCGCGATGTTCCTGTAATCCGGGCATTTGAGGGCTTCGACGGTTTCCCTGAAAAGCCCCGAAAAGCTAAAGCCGCGCTTTCGCGCCGTTTCCGGCGCGGCGCTCTTTTTATACGTGAAGAAAACGCATACCGCGGCGAAGGCGATCGTAAGCGCCGACGCGGTCAAACCGAGCGGCGGATACGCGCCCGGGTTAAGCTGGCCGTTCGGGTAAGAGGGCGACGGACGAAAGTACAGCGCCATGCCGGCGAGCGCCGGGAACATGTACCCGAGAAAGAAGAAAGCCGTCCGAAAAGACTGCACCGACGTGCGCTCCGTATAGTCGCTTGTCAGCTCCGAGCCCAAAGCGAGGTACGGAGTCGTAAGCACCGTCGAAAAGGTTTTGAGAAGCATCAAAAGCGCGGCAAGTTCGAACATCCGAACGCCATAGGGCGCGCGGGGGTCGACGCTCCAAAGAAGGTAATTGCATACGGCGAGCCCGAGAGCGCCGGTAAAAACGTAGAAAAGCCGCCTCCCGAAAAGCACGCCTGCGCTTGTCTTGTCGGATATGTAGCCCATCACGGGGTCGGTAAACGCGTCCCAGACTATGCTTATCGACAAAATCAGTCCGACGGACGCTCCGGGCAGGCGCAGCACCGCCGTCGAATAGAACACAAAAAGCCCCGTCACGAGCTGCACCGGTATCCCGTACGACAGCGCGCCGGCTCCGTATCCGATTTTCACTTTGAGGGGCAGTTTGCGCTCCATCTGTCGCCTTTCGCTACGTTGGATAAAATATTAATGAGATCGACGCCTGACGGTCAAAAGCCGCGGCAAACGGGCGGATTTTCACGCGCCGGTATTACGCGCGTTTTCCCGCCGCCGCGCCCATATCCCGATTATAACAGAAACCGGGGCGGGTTTCCCATATATTTTTGACGACAGAAAAGCGCGCTCATTAGTCTTTTCCTTTTTTAGGCGCGAATACTTTGGACGCCGCGGTTAATTAATAATCTTGGGATGGATATGGTCGTTGGTATTCCGGGAGCGCTGCTTTTTTTAAAATACCGCCGGTTTGTCGAAACTTTTTTTCTCGAGCTGGGCGCCGAGATAGCGGCTTCGCCGCAAACGAATAAAAAAATACTCGACGAAGGCGTAAAATACTGCGTGGACGACGCGTGCCTGCCGGTAAAGGTATTCCACGGGCACGCGGCGTGGCTCAAGGACAGGTGCGACTGTATCCTCGCTCCGAGGATACTGCATATCGAAAAGAAAGAATACATATGCCCGATGTTCTGCGGCCTTCCCGATATGCTAAGGGAGAGCATCCCCGGATTGCGGCTGTTAGACGCTATCTACGATTCGCGGCGGGGGGGATTAAAAAAATGGGCGTACGAAACCGCGAAGATCGTCGGAGCGGACAAACGAAGGGCGGACAGGGCGCTTCGCGCCGCGCTTGAAAAAGCGCCCGAATCGGCGGCGTCCGCCGGCCGCGCGGTCAGGGTAGCGCTCATCGGGCATGACTATAACATTTTCGACAGGTTCGCGAACATGGACGTGATAAAAAAGTTGGGCGCGCTTGGAATAGGGACGGTGAGCGCCGACGAGGTGAGCGACGCCGACGCGGCAAAGGAAACCGGGACGCTTATGAAGCGCCCGTTCTGGCATTTCGCCGCGAAGCATTACGGCGCGTGCGTCCATCTTTACAAATCCGGGCTGATCGACGGGGTCGTCTATCTTTCCGCGTTCTGCTGCGGAGTCGATTCGGTGACGGCGGACCTGATAAGGGACGCGCTGGGCGGATTCCCGATGATGGTGCTGAAAATAGACGAGCATACGGGCGAGGCGGGATTCGACACGCGGCTCGAGGCGTTCGCGGATATGCTGCACAGGAGGAAAACGAGTGGTAATAACCGTTCCGAGGTTCGGGACTGCGTGCCTTGCGGCGAAGGTGCTTTTTGACGGGCTTCGCATACCGTACGTCATTCCGGAAAAATTGAACAACGAAACGATAAAGGCGGGATGCCTCGTTTCGCCGGAGGAGATATGCCTGCCCTTCAAGGCGATGATGGGCAGCATTCTCGAATGCTCCGAAAAAGGGGCGGACACCGTGCTGATTACGGGAAGCTGCGGGCCGTGCAGGTTCGGAGAATACCCCGAGCTTTCTCAAAAGCTTCTCAAAAGCCTGAAGAAGGACGTCGGCATGATAGTGATAGACTCCCCGTCCGCGATAGGGGCGAGGGAATTATTAAGGAGGATCCGGGCGCTTACGGGACAGAGCGGCCGGAGTGGATTCGCGAAAGTCCGGGCGCTTGCGGATTCGCTTCGCGCGCTGTCGCTCGCGGACGGCATTGCCGCGGGGGCGAGGATCGCGGCGGGGTACGAAATTGAAAAGGGCGCGGCGAAGAAACTGCTTCGCGAATGCGAAAAAGAGGTTTTCCGGCTCACGGAAGGGGCGGCGGTGATAAAAGCGCTAAAAAGCTGCCGGAGGAAACTTCGCGCCATAAAAACGGATCCGAGCAAAGATCCGGTAAAGATAGCGCTCGCCGGAGAGATATATTCGATGATAGAGCCTTTCGCGAACCTTTATATCGAGGAAAAGCTGATGGACCGCGGCGTGTGCTCGAAAAGGCTTATAACTCCGGGCTGGTGGCTCAAAGACCTCGCGTTGAAGCCGCTTGGGCTAAACTCGCTAAAAATCAAACGCGCCTGCGGAAAATACCTTCCGTCCCGCGTGGGAGGCCACGCGAAAGAGACCGTCGCGCACGCGGTGATCTCGCGAAAAGAGGGGTTCGACGGAGTGATACAGATATACCCGTTGGGATGCATGCCCGAGATAATAGCGAAATCCGTGCTCAGCGCCGTGCAGGAGGAGGAAGGGATGCCCGTTTTGTCGCTGGCGATAGACGAAATGACGGGCGAAGCGGGATACGAGACGCGTATCGACGCGTTCCTCGACATGCTCGAAGCTAAGAAGAAAAGAGGAGCCGGGTTTTGATGGGTTATTCTTTGGGAGTGGACGTCGGTTCCGTGAGCACAAACTTAGTTCTCGTCGACGAGGAAGGAAATTTAGCGAGAAAACTGTATCTTCGCACGAACGGCCGCCCGATCGACGCGGTCAGGAAAGGATTGAGGGAAATCTCCGGGGGTCTTAAGGATCGGGACGTCGTGGCGGCGGGCGCCACGGGCAGCGGCAGGCGGCTCGCCGCCGTCCTTATCGGCGCGGATATAATAAAGAACGAGATAACGGCTCACGCGGCGGCGTCCGTGAGCGTGCTGCCGGACGTGCGCACCATCATCGAGATAGGCGGGCAGGACTCGAAGATAATACTCGTGCGCGACGGGTATGTTCACGACTTCGCGATGAATACGGTCTGCGCGGCGGGCACCGGCTCGTTTTTGGACAGGCAGGCCTCGCGGCTTGGGATACCGATAGAGGAGTTCGGGAGCCTCGCGGAGCTTTCGCATAACCCGGTTAGGATCGCGGGGCGCTGCGCGGTGTTCGCGGAGTCCGACATGATAAGCAAGCAGCAGTCCGGACACAGCAGCGAGGACATAATCGCGGGGCTGTGCGAAGCCCTCGTCCGAAACTACCTCGGAAATCTCGCGAAGGGAAGAAAGATCGAGGCTCCGGTCATGTTTCAGGGGGGAGTCGCCGCGAACAGGGGGATATTGAATGCGTTCGCCGCGGCGCTCGGAACGGATATATTCGTGCCGGAGCATTACGACGTAATGGGGGCGCTCGGCGCAGCGCTTTTAGCGCTCGAAGAAATGCGCGGCGCGCTCAGGCGGACGCGCTTTTCGGGGTTCTCGGCGGCGGAAAAGGAGTACGGAGTAAAGAGCTTCGAATGCGCGGGTTGCGCAAATATCTGCGAGGTGGTGAGGATAGACATAGACGGGACACCGGCGGCGTTCTGGGGCGACAGGTGCGGCAAATGGAGCGCGCTGCAAAAAACGGCGGACCCAAACCCGCCTTTGCGGCAAGACGCCGGACAGAAGGCTTAAGCCTGCGGCATAAAATTTTCATAAAAACCGTTGACAACAGGCGTATGCATAATTTATACTTATGCAAAATCAAAGGCTGTGATGGGGAACAGTAATCGACGAACGTCTTTGACAGAGAGCCGCCGCGCTGGTGAAAGGCGGCAGACGGTAATTGACGAAGCTCGCTCCGAAGCCGCCGTTCCGAATTTTTGAGTAGGGACGGACGTTCTGACCCGACGTTACACGGGGACGGGCATCATGTCGTGCCCTGACGAGCTAAAGCGCGTATTGCGCTTAAGCAGAGTGGTACCGCGAACCTTTCGCCTCTGTGGGCGAAGGGTTTTTTATTTCCCGAACCGCGCGGCCGGCGGGAAAGGGGAAGGCGGGACCGGACAAATAATTTCAAACGGGAGTAACGAAAATGAAAACTGTAAAGGTATTCGACACGACTCTTCGGGACGGCGAACAGTCTCCGGGCTGCAGCATGAACCTGCACGAGAAGCTTGAGGTCGCGAAGCAGCTCGAAAAGATGAGGGTGGACGTGATCGAGGCGGGGTTCGCGATAGCGTCTCCCGGCGACTTTTCGTCGGTCAAAGCCATCGCGGAAACGATCAAAGACGCGCGCGTAGCGAGCCTTTCGAGGGCGCTCAAAAAGGACATAGAGCGCGCTTACGAGGCGGTCAGAAACGCCGCCGCTCCGCGCATCCACACGTTTATCGCCACGTCGCCCATCCACATGCAGTATAAGCTCAAGATGAGCCCGGACGACGTGCTCGCGCAGGCCGTGGAGATGGTGAAATTCGCGAAATCGCTGTGCCCCGACGTGGAGTTTTCGGCGGAGGACGCTTCGAGGAGCGAACCGGCGTTTTTGTACAGGATAATCGAAAGCGTCATCGCCGCGGGAGCGAACGTGATAAACATACCGGACACGGTGGGCTATTCGACGCCCAAAGAGTTCGGGGCGCTGATAAAAGGCATCCGCGAAAACGTAAGAGGCGTCGAAAAGGTCGAGCTGTCGGTGCACTGCCATAACGACTTGGGGCTTGCGGTCGCGAACACGCTCGCCGCGGTTCAGGAAGGGATCGACCAGGTTGAATGCACGGTAAACGGTATAGGCGAGCGCGCGGGGAACGCCGCGCTCGAGGAAGTCGTAATGGCGATAGCGACGCGCGGCGAATTCTTCGGCGCAAAAACGAATATCGACACGAGGCAGATATACAACTCTTCGAGGCTCGTTTCATCCATTACGGGGGTGTCGGTGCAGCCCAACAAGGCGGTCGTCGGGGCGAACGCGTTCGCGCACGAAGCGGGGATACACCAGCACGGCGTGTTCGCGAACAAGCTGACGTACGAGATAATGACCCCGGAGTCCATCGGGCTGTCGGAGAACGTCATAGTGTTGGGAAAGCATTCGGGCAGGCACGCGTTCGAGGAAAGGCTCAAGTCGCTGGGGTTCCAGCTTGACGAAACGAGGATCGCGCATTATTTCGAGAAGTTCAAGGAGCTTGCGGACAGGAAAAAGGACGTCTCCGACAACGATCTGCGCGCGCTGGTAGAGTTCGATATAGCGGATATTAAGGACGAGTACGAGTTCGACACGTTCGTGATAAACAGCGGCAACAGGATGACGGCGACGGCGACGGTCAAGCTGATACACAACGGCGAGCCGGTCGAGGAAGCCGCCACCGGAGACGGACCGGTCGACGCGGCGTTCAAAGCCGTGGATAAATGCACCGGGATGAGCTTCTCTCTCGAGGATTATATCGTGCGTTCCGTAACCGGCGGAAAAGACGCGCAGGGCGAGGTGGTCGTAAAGCTCGACAAGGACGGCAAAAAGGTCAGGGGCAGGGGGCTTTCGACCGACATCGTGGAAGCGAGCGTGCGCGCGTATGTCGACGCGATAAACAGGTACTGCTATGATATGAGCATGGAGGGATAGACAAATGGCGATGACTATGACACAAAAAATCCTCGCGGCGAAGGCGGGGCTTGACGAAGTACACGCGGGGCAGTTCGTCGAAGCGCGCATCGACCTCGCGCTGGGGAACGATATAACGACTCCGTTCGCTATCAGGGAATTCGAGAAAACGGGGAAAGGGAAGGTATTCGACAAAGACAAGGTAGCGATAGTGCCGGATCATTTCACGCCGAACAAGGACATAAAGGCGGCGGAGCAGTGCAGGGTCTTGAGGGATTTCGCCAAGAGCCAGAAACTTTCCAACTATTTCGAAGTGGGCGAGATGGGCATCGAGCACTGCCTGATACCCGAAAAAGGGCTCGCCGTCCCCGGCGACGCCGTCATCGGCGCCGACTCGCATACCTGCACGTACGGGGCGTTGGGCGCGTTCTCGACCGGCGTGGGAAGCACGGACCTCGCCGCGGCGATGGCGACCGGAAAGTGCTGGTTCAAGGTTCCCGCGGCGATAAAGTTCGAGCTTTCGGGGAGCTTTAGGAAATGGGTGTCGGGGAAAGACCTGATACTGCATATAATCGGGCTTATCGGGGTCGACGGGGCGCTTTACAAGTCGATGGAATACTCGGGAGAGGGCGTGGGCGCGCTGTCAATGGACGACAGGTTTACGGTCTGCAACATGGCAATCGAGGCGGGAGCGAAAAACGGCATCTTCCCCGTCGACGAACAGACGGCCGGGTACGTGAAGGAACATTCGGCGAGGGGATATGCGGTTTACGCGGCCGACCCCGACGCGGTCTACGAGAGAGTGATAAAAATAGATCTTTCGTCGCTGCGCCCGACGGTTTCGTTCCCGCATCTGCCCGAAAACGCGCGCACGATCGACGAAGTCGGCGACATTCCCGTCGATCAGGTCGTCATAGGCTCCTGCACCAACGGGCGCCTTAGCGACCTGCGCATAGCGGCGCAGATACTGCGCGGGAAGAAGGTCAAAAAGGGAGTGCGCGTGATCGTCTTCCCGGGCACGCAGCAAATATATCTCGACGCGCTTAAGGAAGGGCTAATAGAGGACTTTGTCGAGGCCGGAGCCGTAGTTTCGACGCCGACATGCGGGCCCTGCCTCGGAGGGCATATGGGAGTGCTCGCGGCGGGGGAAAGGTGCGTATCGACCACGAACCGCAATTTCGTCGGCAGGATGGGGCACACCGGTTCGGAGATTTATCTTTCGAGCCCGGCCGTCGCGGCCGCGTCGGCTCTCACGGGCAGGATAGAAGACCCGGATAACGTTTGACTGGAGGATAAAAATGGGCAAGGTTTATAAATACGGCGACAATGTGGACACGGACGTGATAATACCCGCGAGGTATCTCAACACCTCGGACGAGAAGGAGCTCGCGTCGCACTGCATGGAGGACATCGACGCGGACTTCGTAAAGACGGTGCGAAAAGGCGACGTCATCGTCGCGGGAGACAATTTCGGCTGCGGCTCGTCGAGGGAGCACGCTCCGATAGCGATCAAGGCTTCCGGGGTATACTGCGTCATAGCCAACTCGTTCGCGAGGATCTTCTTCAGGAACGCTATCAACATAGGCTTTCCTATATTGGAGTGCCCCGAGGCCGTAAAAAACACGGACGCCGGGGACGAGCTCGAAGTCGACATAATGACCGGCAGGATACGCAATATGACGAAGGGCGCAGAGTTTTTCGCGGAACCGTACCCGCCGTTCATGCGCGGCATAATCGAGGCGGGCGGGCTTATAGGGTATATCTCGAAGCATTGAAAAGCGTGTCAAAATAGGCGTATGCGCATGGCGCTGCGCCTTTTTTATTACGGCAGGCCGGGGCGCTTCGCGCTCCGGCTTGGAAGCGCCGCATCATCTCATCCCGGCCTCGAATCGCGGGCAAGCATTCCGGCCGCGTCAAATCCCGATGCAAAAATCCGATATTTTTGG
>Ga0078972_1008949_pt1 | contig 20281 bp, 20 predicted proteins | sample YelNatPaOPGAMG01_FD_67568 | JGI IMG/M metagenome (GOLD analysis project Ga0078972, IMG submission 67568) | Hot spring thermophilic microbial communities from Obsidian Pool, Yellowstone National Park, USA - OP-RAMG-01 (SPADES assembly) (version 2) | ecosystem: Environmental > Aquatic > Thermal...
CTGACGCTTGCGAGGATCTCGCGAAAAGATTTTCTCTTGAGGGTAGTTTGGGTGTCGTAGCCTCTTTTTTTCGCAATAATGTAGGTCGTCACCATCATCGTGAGGCCCATCAAGATCCCGGGAATAATGCCTCCGATGAAGAGCTTTCCGATGGAGACCTGGCCAACGAAGCCATAGAGAATGAGGCCGATGCCAGGAGGGATGATCGCCACAATCAGCGATCCGTAAGCAAGTACCACAGCGGAAAACCCATCCTCGTACCCTTTCTCGCGCATTTTCGGAAGGATGATGCGTGTTTCCATGGCTGCATCTGCGTTGGATGATCCGGAAATCCCGCCCATCAGCATGCTGAGGACAATGGAGACATGGGCGATGCTGCCGACGATGTGTCCGGTGAGGGCGTCAGCGAAGCGGAGGAGTCGATTGGTGATTCCCGAGGCATTCATAATGTGGCCGGCAAGAACGAAAAACGGAACGGCCAGAAGAGGGAAGGCCTGGGTGCCTGTGACCATGCGCTGGACAGTGAGGGAATACGGAAGGGAGGGTTGAAGGAGGAGATAGGCGCTTGCCGAGATGCCAAGGGTAAAGGCATCAGAAACGATCCCACTGGAACGGCGATCGTTACAAAGGAGTAGCTTACGGGAAGATCCCCGATAATTCGGCCTACATTGACGATCGAGATATGAATTCCGCTTGCGATGATCGAAACGAGGAAGAGGGCAATCAAGAAATAAAGGAAAAGCTGAAGATAAAACCGGGCCTTTTGGGGAAAACGGTTAAAGAGAACTTCGATGCCAATGTGCTTTGAACTGCGCCAGGCTTGATTGGCCCCGAGATAGATTGCCCAGACAAAAAGGGCCTGGGCGATGTCAACCGACCAGTTGATGGGATAGCCGATGTATCGGGTAAAGGCCGCAATAAAAACCAGCAAGACAATAAACCCCATGATCGTTTGGGTTATGAGTTCTTCCAGGGCGATCGCCCTTTGGATGAAATCCCGCATCTTCATCCTGAATTCCCTTCTTACATTGAAGCTTCATGGGAATCGTGGGACGTCCCACGATTCCCGCACTGGGGATCATTTCCCCAAGATCTTGTTAACCTCTTTTCTCAAATCTTCGAACCCAAGTTTCTTATAGGCGCCATCGGCTCGGACCCGGAAGGGAGCCAAATCCACCGTATGGATCGTGGCCCCTTCTGCAGCCATCTTCCGTTCATACTCCTTTTCCGAGTCCATCACCGCTTTGGTGGTCCACTGCCCCGCCTTGACCGCTTCTTCGACCAGAATCTGCTGATACTCAGCCGGGAGCTTTCGGATCCATTTCGTCCCCACGACGAGGCCGTTCATCAAAAGGATATGATTGGTTAGCGTAATGTGCTTTGCCACCTCGTGAAGCTTCGACCCGTACGTTGCTGGGTGTTGGGCCTCGGCGCCATCGATCACGCCCTGTTGAAAAGCAGGGTAGGTTTCGATCCATGGCAGTGCGACAGGGGTCGCTCCCAGGGACCGAATCGTTTCCTGCCATACCGGAGCCCCTGGCGTACGGATGCGACGGCCCTTCAGATCTTCAGGGGTCTTAAAGGGGGTCTTGGTGATGAAGTTTCGGCCACCCACGTAATTGTTTAGGGAGAGAAGGGTCAGATTGTGTTGGTCCTCCGAATTTCCCAGGCGTATTTCTTCTCGGCATCTGTTGGTCTCCTCTCTCTTCATTGCGAAGCACTTCCTCCACCGTCATTGTGAGTTGTTTTCTTCTGGTCTCATTGCGAGTCCCTCTCCCTCTCGTCATTGCGGGGCACACGTCTTCTTGTCATTGCGATGTCTTCTCCTCGTCGTCCTGAAGCATTCTCCTTCTTGCCATTGGAGTGCACTCTCCTTCTTGTCATTGCGAGGCACAGAGTGCCGAAGCAGTCTCACCTCAGGATTGGCAAAACGATCATACCATCAAGCCAACCTCTTGCCCTCAAGTATGAAGCATGATGAGCCCCCGAAGGGGAGGTGGAAATTGGCCACGGCCAACGCCTCCCGCTTCTCGAGAGCCGTAAAAGCCTTGTAACATACCAATCGGATCATCGGGGTCCTTATTTAGAGCCGGGCACCTGAGGCCCAAATCAACGAAGAGACGCGAGTGATAGTTTGACATGAAGGCTTCGGTATGATATGCGTTGCTCTTAGAAGCGGAGAAGAAGGGAGGGGATGGAGATGACGGAGGAAAATGGAAATCGTCATGGAGTTTTTTCGAAAAGGAACCGAGTGAATCGCAAGGAGGCATCTTGAACAAGGAGGTTGGGAGAGTGAGAATAGCCGTCGTAGGATTGGGTGGCGTGGGGGGATACTACGGAGGGAAGCTCGCACGCCATTGTTTGAATCGGGAGGATAGGGAGGTCATATTCATCGCGAGAGGGGATCATCTCAAAGCGATTCAAAAAAACGGGCTTCAGCAAATTACGGTAGAAGGAACGTTCACCGCCATCCCGCATCTGGCGACGGATGACCCCACGGGCGTCGGTGTCTTCGATTTGGTGCTTTTTTGTGTCAAGGCCTACGACCTGGAAGAAAGTGCCAAAATGCTGAAAAACAACATCTCGGAGCAGACGGTTGTAGTTACATTGCTGAACGGCGTCGACCATGCCGAGCGGCTCAAAGAGCTTCTTCCCAAAGCGCGTGTGCTGAACGGCTGCGTCTATATCGGCGCCTACCGGGTTTCACCGGGTGTCGTCCGGCAGGTGGGGGGATCATGTAAGCTCTTTTTCGGTCCAGAAGATGGGAGGTGCAAAGAGGCCCGGTGGGTCGAGGCGGTGCTTCGAGAAGCGGGTATCCAGGCGGAATACCGGGAGGACATCAAAACGGTGGTCTGGGAAAAATATCTCTTCATTTCGCCCGTTGCCAATGCGACAACCTATCTGGGCAAGACATTCGGGGAGCTGCTCCGGAGCGAGGAATCGATGAAACTCCTGGATGGACTGCTCGATGAACTCGAGCGTGTTGCGAGGGATCAAGGCGTCAGGCTTCCTCAGGAGATCCATAGAATGTCTTTGGAGAGAATCAGCTCGTTTCCCCCTGAGACAAAATCGTCGATGCAGCTCGATTTCGAGAGAGGTACAAAAACAGAGCTGGAGGCCCTGACCGGCTACGTGGTTCGATATGCCAGGGACCATGGAATGGCCGTTCCCACGTACGGGGAGGTTTATGAATGGCTCTTGAGGCGAGGGGAAACAAGGGAGTGATCAGGTCGGTTGTGGTGTTTGAAGGGTCCTGTTGACAGGTAGCCTAACGGAGGGGAGGGGAGTGGGGGCAGACCGCAGACAGCGGTAATTCGGTATTTGTATGGGTAGGAATTTCGGGGGGACACGAGGATAAATACCATCAGTTGAAGGGTCAGCGTTACCTTAAGGGAGAGGGTTTCATTGATCGGATCGAGACGGAGAGGGAGAAGTCGGAGGATTGGGTGTATGAGATTCCCCTGGAGGCCATCTCACTTGAGGCAAGTAGAGAGATGGGGATTAGAGAGGAGAAGTTGCACTCGCTCACCAAGGATCGCAAAGGAGGGCTCGGGCGGGGGATAGTGGATTATTTGGCGAGGGAGGTATCGGATTACATGGTGAGGGAGACATGGGAGCATTTTCGGCGGAGTTCTGTAGCCATTGGGGAGGTGATCAGGAAGGTAGAGGATCGTGTGCATAGGGATCGGTGCTTTGCAGAGGCGATAGGGCGTATGAGGGAAAAGTTAGTCGAAAGGAGGAAGAGAAAATACCGTGTTTCCGTTGCCGGAGCCCCGCCTTGCCAACGACAAAGCTCACTGGGAGTCAGGTCTATCGGCAATCCAGTGGAGCGACTTGTTAGCCTGTTCGGTCATCAATAAATATCCAATTGTATTTTGATGGCTTCTTCAATCCTACGCATATCTTCTTCTGAGAGAAAGCCAGCGCGTTTAAAAAGTCGTAACTTACTTACGGTTGCCAATTGATCGGCCATGGCTTTACTTTCTTTGCCCTCAAAAATCACCAATGCCTCGCTGGGATATAGACGATCCGTCTTGCTGGTTAGAGGAACAACTTGAACTCGATTCAGGAACTTATTTGAAGCGTCATTACTGACGATGACAGCAGGGCGCTTCTTTTTGACTTCTCCACCAATGGAAGGATCAAAATTAACCCACCACACTTCACGCCGTTTCATGGGTGATGTCCTTAAAGGTGATTTCGGCCCACTCCACAGCTTCTTCCTCTCGGTTTTTGTCCCTTGCCATTTGAGCATAAGCCGATTCCAGACTGGGGCGTAATACATGCGGGCGCACCAGTTCTTCAACAAATTTACTGATTTTGCGGGGGCCTATGGTCTTGTGGAGGCCTTCATAAACTTTCTCATCCAGAGTTATTGTTAATTTTTTCTGCATGGAAATCCTCCCCTGTATATACGTACAATATACGTGTTTTCTTCGAATATGTCAATAGGAAAGGACATGGGCGTCAGGCAACAGTAATTCGGTACCGACAAGGGGGCTGTGGGAAAGAATGGCCATTCCTCTTTCCTTCTTTGTGGCCATGCGTTGAGCCAGAATCATCTCCACTTTCTTGTCCAGGTCGGAGAGATTCCGTTGAGCAGGGTCAGGCAGTCCTTCTTTTTTGTCTACGCGACTTATTAATCTTCTCAAAATAGAAATGACAGACATCTCCCTCTCCCGCCAAGGCGGGAGAGGGCCGGGGTGAGGGTGATCCCTTGGAATTGCCCCCTCACCTCGATCCTCTCCCCAAGGGGGAGAGGAAGATTCTTTTTCCCTTTGTTTGGCCGGACTAATATGAGCATACTAATATTTCAATCTGCGACGCGATCAAGAAGGCTGGGGACCGCGTCCATCGGGATAGCTGATTCGCTAAGGCGGTGGGAGGACTGAGCGAAAAGGGGGTTAAGGGCAGAAAGAAAATGCCGTGTTTCGGTTGCCTGACGTCAACCTGAACGCCTTAGAGTCCACGTTTGATTGAGATAGAAAAGGGGCATTGTAAGACACTTCCAGAGGTGAGGTCATGCGCCATCTGCCAGATCAGGCCAGATGAAGCATTCTTGACAAAAGAGTGCATTTTCATTATATTCAAGCCATTTTGAAAAGGAGGTGTCGTTCGGGGGAGAAAGATCTATCCGTTTCCAAAACCCCGCGAGAGATCAGGTTCCCTTTTTGGGCGATCTCAACGGGACCGTAGCGTCCCTGAGAGCGTTGCCTGCTCCAGGAAGACCGGGTTTTCCTTGGGTTTTCCGCCCAAACCCAAAAATCAAGGAGGAGAAAGGAGAAGAAAGATGAGAGACTGGTACGGATCGAAGTGGGTTGTTGGGTTTGGACTCCTGGTTTTTCTTCTGGGAAGTCCTTGGGGGGCTTTTTCACAGGATACCGTGAAGGTCGGGGCTATGTTCAGTATTACAGGTACGGGGTCAGCAGTGGGGAAGATCCAGGTTGAAGCCGTAAAGCTGGCTGCGAAGGAAATCAACGAAAAGGGAGGGTTGACCCTGGGGGGCAAGAAGGCCAAGGTAGAACTGGTAATCCGTGATGATGAGACGAAGCCCGACGTGGCTGTCAGGAGGCTGAGGGAATACCAGAACGATGGAATCAACCTTCTCGTTGCGGGTACCTTTGCCCACGTGAGCCAGGCCATCAATGAACAGGTCAAGGGAGGACAGACCCACGTCATCGTTCCGAACGGGATCCAGGAAAAGACCTTTGAAAAGAAGGAAAAGGCGCCCTATTTTTCTTCCTCCATGGGGGCGGTCGATGCCATCGGGCGGATCTGTGGCGATTACGTGGCCAAAACATACAAGCCCAAGAACGTCATTCTCTTTCTCCCTGACTACGCCTACGGCCATGGGGCAGCTAAAGGCGCGAACAAGGTATTTAAGGAGAAATATCCCCATATTAAAGTCAGCGAAATCTGGTCTCCAGTCGGCACACCGGATTTCACCTCCTATATCATCAAGATCAAAGAGGCCAAGCCCGATGTGGTGATGATGGGTCATTGGGGGAATGACGCCATCAACGCCTTGAAGCAGGTTTATGAGTTGGGGCTGAGAAAGGAGTCTAAGATCTTCTTTAATTCCATTGGTTATACGCTCGCCTCCGGGGTGCCCGCAGATGCCCTGGATGGCGTGACCATGGGATGGTGGTGGTATCACGATCTGAGCGGCCTGAAGGATCCCGCCACGGAGAATGCGGTCAAGGAGATCGCAACCAAGTACATGAAGGAATACGGAGATATGCCGGACACCTTTGCCATCTACACGTATATTGCTATGATGGAAACCCTTCGCGGGGTGGAGGCTTCCAATTCCACGGATCCTGCGAAGGTCCACAAGGCGATCATGGAGAAACCGGAATTCATGGGCCCCAAAGGGCCGGCAAAATGGCGGATCGATGGTCGCCCCGACTATAAGTATGCCTACTTTATTCTGGATGGTAAGGGATCGAAAGCGCGGAAAGATAAGCACGACATTGCGAAGATCGTCGAGGCTTACACAGGGCCCGAGCTTTGTCTTTCTTTGAAGGAAATGGGGTATTGAGAAGAGAGTGGGGTGGATAGGGGGCAGGGGTAACTTTGCCCCCTTGATGCGCTCCTGGGGTATTGTGCGATGACGGAAGTTCTGAAGGCTGAAAACCTGAGCAAGCACTTTGGCGGCCTCGTGGCAGTCGACCGGGTGAGCTTCGAAATCGAGGCCAATGAGTCCGTGGGGATCATTGGGCCCAATGGCTCCGGGAAGACGACTTTTTTCAATCTGCTGACGGGATTATTCCCTCCAACGGATGGCCGGATCTATTTCAACGGAAAAGATATTACTGCGCTGGCACCCCACAAGAGAGTGCTTCAAGGAATGGTCCGCACGTTTCAACTCGTTTCGGTTTTCAATTCCATGACGGTTTGGGAGAACCTTGTTCTGTCGAGCCTCCGGTTTCAGGAGGCGGCCTTCTCCGAGTGGAACTTTCTGTTTTCTCCCGCATACCAGAAGAATATCCGTAGAAGGTGCCTGAAGGCCATGGAAGAGGTCGGCCTCGAAAAGAGCGCCGAGACCATGACCTCCGAGCTTTCTTATGGGGCGAAGCGGATGCTCGAAATCGCCATTGCCCTTTCCCTTGAGCCAAAGCTTCTCCTTCTGGACGAACCCCTTTCCGGGCTGAGCGATTTGGAGATCGGCGAAGTCCTCGAGATCCTCCATCGGATCAAGAGGAATTTGACCCTCATCATCATTGAACATAAGCTTTCCAAGATCACGGATCTGGTGGATCGCCTCTGTGTCATGAATGAGGGCAGTTTCATCTGCGGAGGTGCGCCGGGTCAGGTCTTGACCGATCAAAAGGTTCGGGAGTGCTACTGGGGCAAAGGGGAGATTTCCTTCGCTTAAGGGAGAAACCCGTGTCGGGGCGAGTCCCCCGGTTGCATTGCGGAGCCCCGGAGAGGGCGCCTCAGAGGCCTTGTCAAGGGGGTTTTGTCGGCGCGTGGGCGGTTATCGGAAACCCCACCAAGGGTGAAGTCCGGCAGAAGTAGCGGAACGCGTGGTATGTAAACCTCCTTAAGGTACTGATAGAAGTCTTCTCTGGCGCCTTTATGGTGGGATTTTTTGCAAGATTGGGGGAAAGCGAGGGGTTGGATGCTCGAAATCAAGAATCTGGAAGTGGCTTACGGTCACGCCAAAGTGCTTTCAGATGTCTCTTTTCGAATTGAGAAAGGGGAAATGGGGTTTTTCATCGGCCGAAACGGAGCTGGAAAGACCACATTGCTCAAGACGGTCATGGGTCTCCTAAAACCCATCGGAGGGTCCATCCATTATCAAGATGGGGAGATCACGGGAATGGCCCCCGAGGCCCTCTACAGTCGGGGTCTACGCTATGTGGGACAAGAGAAGAAGGTGTTCAGCAACCTCACGGTCCGGGAAAACATTGAGATAGCGGCCTTCAGCAGCGGTGAATCGATGGAGAGAGCCCTGGAAAAGGTGATCGCCCTTTATCCGAAGTTGAGGAATTTGTTGCACATCAAGGCAGGCCAGCTCAGTGGAGGCCAACGCCAGATCCTTCTGGTTGGACGGGCCCTAGTCGGAGAGCCCAAGCTCTTGTTGATCGACGAACCCACCCAGGGATTGGCGGCCTCTGTGATCGAAGACATTGGCACGATCCTGAAGCAGTTGAAGGAAAAAGTTTCCGCTGTCATCGTTGAGCAGAACTTGGCGCTCGTGAAATTCCTGGCCGATCGCGTTTACGTCTTGAAAGAAGGAAAGCTCACCAAGGAGATGAAGGAAAAGGGCGAGATCTCGGACACCGCGGGGATGGAGGCCTATCTCTGAAGAACACGATCAAAAGGAGCCACATTTGGAAGCGAAAAAGATGGGGATGGGAGAAAAGACGGACGATTTCACCCCTCGAGGAACGAGGGCCGGTTTGGAGCTATTCGTCATCGCGATAGGCTTTTTTGTCCTGACCCCCCTGATCTCCATGCATCGGGTGACGGATTTCATGATCTTCTGCATTTTTGCCCTCTCCTTCGATCTCCTTTATGGATACATGGGCCGCCTTTCCTTTGGCCACCTTCTTTATCTCGGGACAGGTGCATACTGCTTCGGCCTTTTCATCAAATATGGCCTTAACAATGCCTTTTTGGCCATGCTGCTGGGCGTGCTGGCGGCAGGTTGCCTGGGAGCCCTCCTTGGCCTGATCATGGTTCGGGCCACGGGGGCCTGTTTCTCCCTGATGGCCCTCGCCTTCAACCATATCGGTTTCTTCATGGTTCTCTCCCCTCTCAAACACATCACGAACGGAGAGGACGGGTTCGGAGCCCATGCTCAGCCGATTGCCTTTTTGAACTTCAATAACAAAGGGGTGCTCTTCGCGATCGTCCTGGTGGCCTTGCTTGCGGTCTACTATATCCTGAGGCGTTTGACCCTTTCACCCTACGGAATCCTTATCCGCTCGGTCAAAGAGGACGAAACCCGAGTTCGTTTTCTCGGGTATCCCACCTATTTTTACAAATGGCTCACGTTCGTCATCGCCTCGCTGATCGCAGGCTTGGCGGGGACGCTGACGGCCTTGAACTACAAGTTTGTGAACCCGAACGTGATGGACGTTCACCAGAACGTAGGAGTCGTCTTCGCGTGCCTCATCGGCGGGGCTGGAAAGCTCTATGGAGCCCTGATCGGAGGCGTGGTTTACATGTTGATCAGCAACTATCTGGCCATCTATATCCAACGTTGGGAGATGTTTCTGGGGATTGCCCTACTCATCATCGTCTTCCGGTTCCGCAGAGGCATCTGGGGATACGTGGAGAGCCTTGGCGGGTATTTCCAACGGAGAAAGGCAACCCACCCGGCGGGGTGAACAGAGGGAAACGGGATGGTTTATACGGTTTTATACGGATTTTCAATTGGTGCCATTCTCTATTTTATCTCGATCGGGCTCTCTCTCACCTTTGGGACGATGAGGGTGGTCAATTTTGCCCACACCCTCACCTATAGCATCGGCGTCTATATCCTGATCACCCTGATTCCATGGCTGAAGGGGGCCTTTATCCCTGCTGCTGCGGGAGCGATCCTTGCGATTATTCCGATTAGCTACCTGATCGAGCGCTTGATCATTCGGCGGCTCTATGGGGAATCTTTGGATTACACGTTCATTGCGACCTTTGCGATCACGCTGATCGGTGTAGATACGATCAAGCTGATCTGGGGGGTCAATCCCCTCCCGTTCAGTGCACCCATGAACGCGTACTTGAATTTCTGGGGGATAACCTTTCCGGTTTATCGCATCCTCATCATCACCATCGCGATTGCCCTTTTCTTGGGCTTAGAGATCTTTTTCCGTAAGACGATCATGGGAAAGATCGTCATCGCAGCCTTGGAGGACAAAGATGGGGTTCGGTGCCTCGGTGTTCGGGTTGACAAATATTTTTCACTGATGTTCATTCTCGGTAGCGGTCTTGCCGCTCTGGGAGGGGTTCTCTATGCTCCGATCAGCGCCGTTCATCCCTACATGGGGCTTTCGATTCTGTTGCTGGCCTTTGCCGTGGTGATCGTGGGGGGTATGGGGAATCTCAGGGGAACGTTTATCTCAGCCTTCGCCCTTGGGATGGTGATGGCTCTGACGGCCCGCTACTGGTCTCAGGGAGCGGAAACCATGGTCTTCATTGTCATGGCGATTGTGCTTTGCTTCCGTCCGATCGATATCTGAAGCGGCCTGTTCCATCGGAGTTGCTAAACATTTGGAAGAACATTCTGGAAAAGGAGGGAGGACCCATGAAAGGCGTTTGGGGAAAGGTGTTGAAGGTCGATTTGTCGAGGGGAACCTGTGAGGTCGAGACCTTGCCGGAGAAGGTTTACGAGTATTTTCTCGGAGGGGCGGGGTTAGCCGCCTATTACCTTTGGAAGGAATGTCCGGCTGGGACCACCGCTTTCAATCCGGCGAACCGTCTCACCTTTGCCGGCGGACCCATGACGGGGTTGAAACAAACCGGGGCCGCCAAGTGGTCCGCGGGAGCCATCTCACCATCGATTCAGATGAACGCGGACTCTGCGGCCACCGCAAGCTTCGGCATCGAGATGAAGGAGACGGGTTTTGATGCCATCGTGGTCCATGGCCGTTCGGAAAAACCCGTCTACCTGGTTGTGGAGGACGGGAAGGCAAGGCTCAAAAGCGCCCAGAAGTTGTGGGGAAAGGATGCCTATGAGACCGAAGATCTGATTAAAGATGCGGAAGGGGATGATTTCGAAGTCGTCTCTATCGGTCAGGCCGGCGAAAGGCTTGTCCGTTGTGCGAACATTCAAACGCGCAAGAAATCGTTCCTGGGGCGGTGCGGGTTAGGAGCGGTGATGGGTTCGAAACTGCTGAAGGGCATCGCCGTTCGCGGAAGCCAGGAGTGTCCTATCGCCGATCCTTCCGGGATCAACCGACTCAACAAAGAGATCAACCGCAGGGTAGCTGAATTGGACGCAGCCCAGCCTGAGTTTCTCCGGTTCAAAAGAGTGGGAACGGCCGGAGCAACCGAACTCTTCGCTCCCCAAGGGAACCTGCCGATCAAGAACTACTCCCTTGCGACCTTTCCGAGCGGCGAGAAGAACCTTCATGGAACGGAGTACGTGAGAAAGCTGCAGGCCAAACCCTGGCCCTGCAAATACTGTGTGATGCAATGTCACAACCTCTGCGAGGTCAAGAAAGGCCCCTATGCCTACAAGGGAAAAGGGCCCGAATACGAGTCCTTTGCCATGATGGGGTTTAACACGATGGTCGATGACATCGAGGCAGTGGCCTATGCGTGCGAACTTGCCAACAAGTATTCCATGGACTGTATCTCTTTGGGGGTGATTATTGCTTTTGCCATGGAGTGCTATGAGAAAGGCGTAATCACCCAGAAGGATACCTATGGATTGGATTTGAGGTGGGGAAACGCTGAAGCCCTTGTGGAGATGACCCGAAAAATTGGCGAGCGGGCTGAGGGGTTGGGGTATCTTCTCGGCGAGGGGACCAAGATCGCTTCCGAGCGGCTGGGCAAAGGTTCGGAGGCCTGGGCGGTTCAGATGAAAGGACAGGAGATCGCGGCTCATAACTGGAGGGCCCAGTACATTTCTGCTTTGAACTATTGCACGGGGGTCGCCTCCGGTCCAAACCATGAGCGGGGAAACTCACAGCATATCTGGGTTGCCCATGTCCGTTTGCCCGAGTGGGGCATTGCCGACGTGAAGAACGAAGAACGATGGTCCTGGGAGAATGCCGCGGATCGAAACGCAAAATTTCACGACTATTGCAATGTGATCAACTCGTCATGCCATTGCAAGTTCCACGAGTTTCGCGGGTATACGTTAACGGATCTTGTCAACACCATTAACGGATCGACAGGTTGGGGATGGACCGTCGAGGATTTGCGCAAGTGCGGAGAACGGATCACGACACTCCAGAAGATGCTCAACATCCGCTACGGGTGGAAGAAGGAACACGATTTCCAGTATCCGAAACGGTTTATGGAACCTGTTCATGAGGGTCCCACGGCCGGAAAGATTCCAGTGGGTTTGGACGAAGCCATTTTGGGATATTATCAGATCCGGGAGTGGGACGAGGAGGGGAAACCCACACCTCAGTTGATCGAACGTTTGGGCATGGAAGAATTCACCGAATAGGGAAACAGAATTTCCTCGCCAAAGGACGCTCGATGAAGGTTAAGATCAACTATCAAGAACGAGAGTTTCCTCCAGGAACCACTTTGGCACAGGTCGCCGACGGGGTTAGAGCCTCGCAGCAGGATGATCCAGTTGTGCAATCCCTGGTTGCCAAGACGGGCAAAGATCACTTGATCTTCAGCCTGAATGGCCGGGTCGTTCCCCCTGAGAAGTGGAGCTTGATCGAGCTTCAGGAAGGCGACGATGTCCGGTGGTTTCACCCTTATGCGGGAGGATAGAAGGAGATGCCTGGATGCCGCCCGGCATGGCCGAGGCGGTTAGAAAGAGAAAGGTGGTCGCAGGGGCAGGGCCTCCTCTGCCCCTGCCAGCTTGTAATCGGTTCTCGCCTTTAGATCTGATCAGCCCCCTGTGGAACCTCCCCGACGAAACGGTGCAAATCGTTTTTTCAGGCCACCCAAGGATCTGTGGGCCCTCTTTTTTCCGACAGGTTTTCTGTTTTAAACCCTCTTGAACCCACCCTGCCGATAAGTTTTGCTGCCCCAGGCACTTTTTCCTTTCCTAAGTCCGGCTCGTGGGACAAGAGTCCTTTGTTGGGCAGAAAGCGGTCCTTTGCGGGCACGGTAAGGATCGAAGAAACAAGGCGGTTTTTGTCGAAAGGATCGACATTCTTGTCGAATGCCTTAATGTCTTGAAATCGCACGAGATACCCGAAGAGAGAAAAAATGGATCGACAATTTTTGCCCGTCAGTTCCATAACGGAGCCCCGGAGAGGACGCCTCAGAGGCCTTGCCAAGCGGGTTCTCTTGACAATTGAGCGGTTATCGGAAACTCCACCAAGAGTGAAGTCCAGAAGAGGTAACGGAACTTGGTACGAAACCTCTTTAGGGTGACGCTACAAGCCCTCTCCGGCCGTCTCACCGGGGCTTTTGTGTAGGATTTATTGGAACATTAGGGTCTATCGTGGGTTGGGGATCGGAAAGTGAAGATCGGATCGAGCAGGGTGGGATGGGGTGGGGGCATGAGAAGATCAAAAACCCTATAAAAGGGCACGCTTCGGGGAAGACGAGAAGGATGATTCCCTTTTTGGGTTTTTTGGGCACGCGATTTGCAGCCTTGAAAAAAACAAATGGCTATTTTAAATGTAGATTTGAATTAACACAACAAAGGCACCATCGAGGAACCTATGAAAGGGGAAAGGCAAGACGCTCTCAGGACACGGATACGGTTGCTCGGGGCCGCAGCGGATGTTTTCGCGAAGAGGGGTTATCACGAAGCGACCATCGCCGAAATCTGCAAGCAGGCCCAGGCCAACGTGGCAGCCGTCAATTATCATTTTGGAGACAAAGAAACCCTTTACCGGGAAGCCTGGCGAAACGCTTTTCGTGAATCGTTGAAAGCCTATCCTCCAGATGGGGGAGTGAAGGAGGATGCCCCTGCCGAAGAACGGTTTCGAGGTCGTATCACGGCTCTCCTTGAACGGATCTCGGACGCGAACAACAGGGAATTCTCCATCGTGCAGAAAGAGCTTGCGAATCCTACGGGGCTTTTGGAGGAAGTGGTCGAAGAGGAGCTTCGACCTCTCCAGAGAGAGATGGAATCGGTCGTCCGAGAGCTCCTCGGTCCCATTCCTCCAAACAGGACGCTCCAGTTCTGCGTGATCAGCGTCCTCAGCCAGTGCATCAATCCCATTGTAGCGAACAGAAAACGGGGAAGGGATCGGAAAGGGTCTCTAGGGCCACCCGAGATCGGGGACATTTCCGCTTATGCTCGGCACGTTTCAAGGTTTTCCTTGGCAGGGATCGAAGCGATCCGGGAAGAATGGGAAGGGAGAAAAAAGCTCCAAAGAAAGAGAGCGGATCATCCGATTCGTCCCAAGCAGGGTGCCTCATGAGCCGACCGAGAGCATCTTTTCAAGTGGCATTTCGACCCTGGTTCTGGGTTTTGTTAGCGGTTTGGTTTGTAACCGGTTGTGCGACGGTGGGGCCTGATTATGTTGCTCCCCGAACCAGCCTACCTTCAGCCTGGCAAAATGAGTCGAAGGCAGGGCTGGCTTCGAGAGAGGCGGATCCAGAGGCCTTAGCCACATGGTGGACGGCCCTTAATGATCCTACGCTCTCCGGCCTGATCCAGCGGGCCGTCGAAGGCAATCTTGATCTGAAGAAGGCATGGGCGCGACTGCGGGAAGCCCGGGCACGCCGGGGGTTAGCGAAGTCTCAGCTTTTTCCAACCCTTCAAGGGACAGGGTCTTCGAGCGGGACCTGGAAGAGCGAGGATTCAGGGACCGGAAAGACAAGCGATTTTTACACCCTAAGTATTGACGCCACCTGGGAGCTCGATATCTTTGGAGGTGCTCGACGTTCCGTGGAAGCTGCCGAAGCCGATCTTCAGGCGAGCCGGGAAGAATTGCGGGGGGTGCTTGTTTCCCTTCTTGGAGAAGTAGCCTTGAATTACGTCGAGGTGAGAACGATTCAGACCCGGTTAAGGATTGCACACTCGAACCTCGAAACCCAAGAGGAAACCTATCAACTGGTCCGATGGAGATACGAAGCGGGTCTAACCGACAAACTGGCTGTTGAACAGGCCCACTACAATCTTGAAAGCACACGCTCTCAGATTCCCACCCTTCGTACCGGGTTGGAGGAAGCAAAAAACCGCCTCGCTGTGCTCCTTGGAGAACCTTCGGGAAGGGTTCAGAAAGAACTGGAGGAGCCAAAGTCGATTCCCGTTCCACCCTTGAAGGTGGCGGTCGGAGTTCCAGCCGATGTCTTGAGGCAGCGCCCCGATATTCGCCGGGCCGAACGGCAGCTCGCTGCCCAGACGGCGCGGATTGGCGTGGCCACAGCGGAGCTCTACCCCAAGTTGACCCTCAGTGGATCCATCGGTCTTGAGACCCTTTCCTTGGGCCATCCGGCTTCTGGTGTTGCAAGCCTCAGCGGAGGGCCGAAAATCACCTGGGCAATCTTCAAAGCAGGAGCGATCCGCCAAAACATTGAGGTCCAGTCGGCTCTCCAAGAGCAGTACTTGATCGCCTACCAAACGACAGTCCTCAGCGCTTTGGAAGAGGTGGAAAACGCTCTCGTGGCCTATGCTGAGGAACAGAGCCGACTGCAGTCTCTCAAAGAAGCGGCCCGGGCCGCCGAGGAGGCGGTAGAGCTTGCAGGGCAAAAGTATCAATCGGGCCTTACGGACTTCGGTGATGTTCTGGAAGCGCAACGTTCCCTTCTTTCTCTGCAGGACCAGCAGGTGCGAAGCGAAGGCGAAATCGCATCGAATCTGGTCCGCCTTTATAAGGCCCTGGGAGGGGGATGGGCAACGTTGGCGCTGGATGAGGAGGAATTGTTTCCCCGCGGAGAAAAACCATGATGCAGCCGGCGAAGGAAGAATTGGAGATTTCGAAGATCTTGGGGGCGGAGAACCCTTGGATGTATCGAAAGGGGATCAAGATTCTATGGATCGTTCTCTTGCTGGGAACGATGAGCCTCGCAGCGTTTATGGTCTGGAAGGGGAAAGAAAAAAGGAGCCTGCCCCAGTATGTGACACAGGAAGTGAGGCGAGGGGATCTCACGGTCATCGTTACGGCGACGGGAACCCTTCAGCCCACCAACAAGGTCGATGTGGGCAGCGAGTTGTCGGGGATCGTCAAGAGCGTTGAAGTCGATTACAACGACAGGGTGAAGGTAGGTCAGGTTCTCGCAAGACTCGATACGTCGAAGCTCGAGGCCCAGATCTCCCAGGCGAAAGGCGCACTGGAGGCCGCAAAGGCAAAAGTTCTTCAAGCGGAGGCCACCGTCCGTGAAACGCAAAGCAAGCTTTCGCAGCTTCGAAGGGTTTGGGAGCTGAGCGAGAGGAAGGTTCCCTCTCTCATCGAGCTCGATGGGGCCCAAGCCTCCTTCGAGCGGGCCAAAGCCGACGAAGCCAGTGCGAAGGCTGCGGTCGCTCAAGCCCAGGCTAGCCTCGAGGCGTATCAGACGGACCTGTCCAAAACGGTCATTCGCTCACCTATCAGCGGCATTGTTCTTACACGAAGCGTCGAGCCTGGCCAAACGGTGGCAGCTTCCTTTCAGGCACCTGTACTCTTCACGCTGGCAGAGGATTTGACTCAGATGGAGCTTCATGTCAACGTGGACGAAGCAGATATCGGCAAGGTGAGAGAAGGGCAACGAGCCACCTTTACGGTTTCCGCATACCCCAACCGGACCTTCGAGGCCCACATCACCCAGGCCCGTTTTGGTTCCTCAACCACCTCCGGCGTCGTCACCTATGAAACAGTGCTCAGGGTGAGAAACGCGGATCTTTCCCTCCGGCCTGGAATGACGGCCACCGCCGACATTGTTGTGAAAGAGGTCAAGGACGCTCTCCTTGTCCCGAATGGCGCACTGCGTTTCACTCCACCCCTCACGGAGGAGAAGACGGCGTCTGGAGGAAATCTAATCAGTAAACTTCTTCCCCGTCCTCCCAGGCCTTCCTCAAAAACGTCGGAAGGGGCCTCGGGCCGCAAAAGAGAGCAGAGCGTCTACATCCTCCGAGATGGCAGACCTTTCGCCGTGCCCATCGAGATCGGTGATTCCGACGGAACGCTGACCGAGGTGATTTCGGGCGATCTTCGCGTCGGGATGACTGTGATCGTTGATATGGAAGCTCAAGGCAAATAGCTGCGGATGTCGAGTCGAGGGAGGAAAGGCATTTGGGAACTCTACTGATCGAATTCCAGAAGGTCCGGAAGGTTTATGGTCAGGGGCAGGCAACCATGGAAGCCCTCAGAGGCGTTGATCTTCAGATCGACGAAGGGGAATTCGTGGCCGTCATGGGACCCAGTGGTTCAGGGAAGTCGACCTGCCTCAATATCCTCGGCACGCTGGACACCCCCACTTCAGGATCGTATCTCTTCAAGGGGATCGAGGTGGAGTACCTCTCCCGGAAACAGCGTGCTTTGTTGCGCCGTCACTTTATCGGGTTCGTCTTCCAGGGCTATAACCTTTTGAATCGAACGTCGGCCCTGGAGAATGTGGAGATGCCTCTGATCTATCGAAAGGTGCCTGCCGGAGAAAGGCATCGCCGAGCCTTGGAGGCGTTAAGGACCGTCGGTCTGACGGGATGGGAAGACCACACCCCGGCAGAGCTTTCTGGAGGGCAGCAACAGCGGGTGGCCATCGCTCGGGCCATCGTCACCGGGCCTTCCGTTTTGCTGGCCGATGAACCCACGGGCAACCTCGATTCGAGTCGAAGTCACGAGATTATGGATTTGATCAGCACGTTGAATCGTGATTGGGGGATTACGGTGATCATGGTAACCCACGAGCCGGATATGGCTTCTTATGCCAAGCGGATTATCCATTTTCTGGATGGCTTGATTGCATCAGACGTAGAAAACGGAAGGGCCTCCTCATGATCGGGAACGTGATCCTCCTTGCTCTACGTGAGATGAAACGAAATGTGATGCGGTCGGTTCTGACCATCCTGGGTATTGTCATTGGAGTGGCCGCGGTGATCACGATGGTGACGATCGGCGGAGGAGCCACCGTTCAAGTCCAGCAGCAGATCTCGAGTATGGGCAGCAACCTGCTGATGATCACGCCGGGAAAGAGGCTCGGCCCGGGGCTCTCTTCAGGAAACATTCCGTTTAAGGTGGCCGACGCGGAGGCGATTGCACGGCAGATCAGCTCGGTGACGGCCGTGGCTCCTGTTTCGTCTCAATCGATCAAGGCCATTTTTGGCAATCAAAACTGGTCGACCCAGGTCACCGGAAGCGATAATAGCTATTTCAAGGTGACCAACCGCTCGATCCGATCGGGACGAATCTTCACCGAGAGCGAAATCCGCAGTGGCGGAGCGGTCTGCGTCATCGGAGAAACCGTACGGAAGAAACTCTTTGGCGGACAGGGAGGTCTCGGAGAGCGGATCAGGCTCCAGAAGTTGTCCTGCGAGGTGGTTGGGCTTCTCGAGGAAAAAGGCCAGAGCACGATGGGGATGGATCAGGATGATATGGTGGTGATTCCTCTCAGCACCTACCAGCGCCGGATTTCGGGAAACCAGGATGTGGGTCTCATCCAGGTTTCGGTCCAGCAGGGCGCTTCGACGGAGAAGGTCCAGCGAGAGATCGAATTGTTGATGCGCGAGCGGCGCCATCTCTCTCCAAACGATGAGGATAACTTTCATGTCATGGATATGAAGGAGATTGCGAGGATGCTCACGGGGACGACACAGCTCCTTACGGCCCTGCTCAGTGCGGTGGCCGCCGTGAGTTTGCTCGTCGGGGGGATCGGCATCATGAACATCATGCTCGTGTCGGTCACCGAGCGAACCCGAGAGATCGGCATTCGTCTGGCTATCGGTGCCCTCGAAAGCGAGGTTCTCATGCAATTCCTCGTCGAGGCGGCCGTGCTCTCCTCTTTCGGCGGTCTCATCGGCATCGCCCTGGCGCTCGGTGCCTCCTTCTGGCTTGCCGGGCTCTTGAGGGTGCCCTTCGTGGTGAATCCCTCCATTATCGTTATCGCCTTTCTCTTTTCAGCGGCAGTAGGTGTGGTTTTTGGTTACTTCCCGGCCCGAAAAGCCGCCCGCCTCGACCCCATCGAAGCCCTCCGCCACGAGTAAAAGGGCGAAAGAGGGAGCATCACTCGATGCTTCCCCTTCCACGAAGGAGAACCCTTTGATCCGGAAATAGCAGGGGAGTAGGGTCAGGCAAGGGTAATTCGGTACTATCCAAACCTTGTTCATCGCCTTCGTTCTTTTGCAGAATTTTTACCTGGGAAATCTCAAACCCCAACCCCGCATCACCAATCGTGCCAGTAAGCCAGATTTCATCCCCAGCCTCCGCAGTGCTTCTCAATACCGGTCTTTCCAAAAAAGGATGACCCAAAACCGTCACCGAAATAGTCAAAACCGAACCAGCACAACTATCCCCTCCTATCAGCTCCACCTTATGCTCATTCGCCATCTCCAGAAACCCTTCCAGAAACTCGTCCAGATATTTAAGCTCAATCTCTCTTGGTAAGCCCAAGCCCAGCAAGGCATAATCCGCCACTCCCGCCATTCCCGCAATGTCTGAAAGATTGACCGCAAGCGATTTTCTGCCCAACAATCTCGGCGGTATCAATTCCTTTAAAAAATGCACGCCATCTATCAAAAGGTCGCAGGTGATTAGCATACTGCCTTTTGAGCTTATCCAGCCCGCATCATCTCCTATTCCTACCAAAGCCCGACCCGGAATAGAAGATACCCGAGCCCGCATCCGTTGAACCCAGCCCGATTCGCCTATATCTTTTAACTTCAAAATCTGCAAATCTAAATTTTATTTCTTCGCTTTAAACTGACTAATTTTGGCAACCGCTTTTTTCTCCACCCGAGCTTTTTCTACCTTGGACCTGGCAGAAATTGGTCTTATCTTTAACCCGCCTTTTAAACTCGCCTTGAGCACATCCTCCATACTCTTGGCAAAAATAAAATGCATCTCCTTCCGCTGTTCCTTGGGAATATCCTCCAAATCCTTCTTATTCCGCTCCGGAATTATTATATCCTGAATCTCATTCCGGAGCGCCGCTAATGCCTTCTCCTTAAGCCCACCAATGGGAAGCACCCTTCCCCGTAAGGTTATCTCCCCGGTCATTGCCACATCCTTGCGAACCGGTATCCCGGTCACCGCACTGATTAAAGCAGTCGCCATAGTCACTCCCGCACTCGGACCATCCTTAGGAATCGCTCCTGCGGGAACATGGATATGAATCTCTTTATCCTCAAAGAACTCCGGGTCAAGCCCCAGCTCTCCCGCAATCCGTTTAGCATAACTCAATCCAGCCTGCGCGCTCTCCTTCATCACATCCCCTAAATGACCAGTCAATATCAGGTTCTTCTTCCCCTTTACTATGCTGCACTCTATTCTAAGAATATCTCCGCCGGTGCCGGTCCAGGCTAATCCGGTTGCCACCCCGACCTCGTCCTTTTCCATCTCCTCCTCTGGTAAAAATTGAGCCGGACCCAAAAATTGATTGACAACCTTATTATTCACCAACACCTTTTTCTTATTCCCCTCTGCGATTCGTCTTGCCACCTTTCTGCAGATATTCCCTATTGCCCGCTCTAAATTCCTAACCCCAGCCTCCCGAGTATATTGTCCAATAATAGTCCTGAGCGCCTCATCACTAAATTCAACATTCT
>Ga0078972_1008950_pt1 | contig 20276 bp, 17 predicted proteins | sample YelNatPaOPGAMG01_FD_67568 | JGI IMG/M metagenome (GOLD analysis project Ga0078972, IMG submission 67568) | Hot spring thermophilic microbial communities from Obsidian Pool, Yellowstone National Park, USA - OP-RAMG-01 (SPADES assembly) (version 2) | ecosystem: Environmental > Aquatic > Thermal...
GGGGTATAGGGCACGAGCACCCAGGCGTTGGCCACCGGCCGGCTGCCGTTCCATTGGAAAAAGTAGCCCCCATCGTTGAAGTACATCCCCGAAGAGCCGCCCCCGTCGAGTTTCAAGGTGTAGCGAGCCCCGTGGACCCACAGGACATCGTGCACCTGGTGGGGGGTCTTGTTGACCCCTGGTTCGCTTACGGCCAGGTAGAGGGTATTGCGGTCCTCGCTGAAGCCGATGAACGATTGCGGCCGGTTCCACCAGTTGGTTGCCGAGCAACCGAAGAGTTCATCGTTGATGACCACGGTGTTATCCTGGCACCAGCAGTCGCCCTCGGTATTCCAGGACTGGTACCAGCAACGCCAGCGGTACTCCCCGCCAAAGGTTACCTGTGGACCGCCGCCCAGGAGTTGCCAGTGGACGCCGCCCTGTTCGCCCGGCCAGCCGATGTTGGGGTCGTAGTTGGTGTTGAAGCCGAGAGATCTCCGGTTTTGCCATTCGTTGCCGGTGTAGTCGGTATAGTCCACGCCGTCCACGTAGGTCAGTCCTTCCCCGCAGTTGAGGGGTGGGACGGTATCCGGGCAGCCGCTGAAGTAGTCGCCGTTGATGGCGACGATGGCCCCGGCGTTGGCGGCCATGGTGCTCAGCCATTCCTGGCCGCCGCCGGGGGCGATGACCACCCGAGGGGCCAGGCCGCTGGTGTTCAGGTCCACCTGAACCACACAGACGTTGTTCAGCCGGCAGAGCGAAAGGCCGGTGCGGGTCTGCACGCACTGGCCGTTGGGGACATCGCTGCAGGTGCCGGGCGAGGAGAGGGCCGGAGGTATGGGCGAGATGGCGGCCCAGAGGCCGGCCAGGAGGAGGGGGGCCAGGAAGGGAAGGATGCGTAGGAGGCCGGCCCGGGCGATTCGGCCGAAAAAGTTGGAATCAGTCCGCGCAGAGCCAGAAGAGCCTTTGACACCCCCCATGGTGACTTTTCCCGCGTTATAGGATACAATACAGCCAAAATCAAGCATACCCCAGGTCGGAGAAGATGTCAAGTCAGCGTTTTGCCTCATGAAAAATCTTACCGAATGATGTATCATTGCCTCATAAAGAATCTTACCCAAAAGAAGATGTCTGGAGGCGATGAGATGAGCAGAAATACGTTACAAGAGCTCCTGGACCGTATCCGCCCTCGCTACCTCCAAGCCTCGAAAAAGGAGAAGACCGCCATCCTGGACGGCTTTATAGCTACTACCGGTTATCATCGCAAATACGCCATCCACCTCCTGCGTCATGGCCTTTCCCTTCGTCCTCATCGGCGTCGCCGGAAACGGACCTACCCGGCTTCGCTGGATACCCTCCTGGCCCGCATGGCCTCGGTGTTGGGCTGGCCTTCTACCCGCTACCTCCACAGTTTTCTGCCCGCCCTTCTGGTCTCGATGGAGGAGCATGGGGAAATCGTTCTTACCGAAGAAGAGCGGCGTCTCTTGCTGCAAATGAGCCCTTCCACGATGGAACGTCGGCTGGCCCCGATCCGTCGTCGAGAAGGATCCCGGCTCCGGCGTGCCCCGACCAAGCCCGGCTCCCGGTTGCAGGCTCGCATCCCGGTACGTACCTGGAAGGATCGTCCGACTTCTCCGGGCTGGATGGAGTTCGACTTGGTGGCTCACAGCGGAAGTTGGTCGGACGGGGAGTTCTTCTGGACCATCAATGGAGTAGATTTTGCCACGGGTTGGACCGAGTTTGAGGTTCTTCCTAACCGGGGAGAGCGTGCCGCCATCGCCTCGTTGGAGGCCATGGCCACGCGCCTCCCCTTTGCCCTCCGGGGGATCGACTCTGACAACGACTCCGCCTTCATCAATCAGCACCTGTTCCGCTATTGCCAGCAACGGAACATCGAGTTTACCCGCTCCCGCCCTTATCGGAAGAATGACCAGGCCTACATTGAGCAACGGAACTGGACGGTCGTTCGGCAGTATGTAGGATATGGCCGCTACGAAACACCAGAGGCTTTGGCGGCTCTCCGGAAGCTCTATACGGTCCTGCGTCCCTGGGTGAACTTCTTCCGGCCGGTAGTGCGCCTGCAAGAAAAAGAGGTCAAAGACGGCAAGGTTCGCCGGCGGTATGATCGGCCTCAGACCCCCTATCAGCGGGTTATGGCTTCCTCGGAAGTCGATCCGAGTGTCAAGGAGGCACTGACCCGCCTCTACCGGTCGCTCAACCCGGTGGCATTGTGTAAACAAATTTCGGCTCTTCAAGAGGCGTTGTGGGCTCATGCTACGGTAAGGTAACTACGTGAGGCAACGACTCTATTTCGGTAAGGTGTTTAGATGAAACAACGCGGTGGCCCCAAGGCCAGATTTCAAGCAGATTGTAATATACCACAAACCCTGAAATTTGTCAAATCGACCCACTTGCGCATTTGCGCGGCGTTTGCCTCGCCGAGAAGATTGGAGTATAATCAATTTCGGGTTCATTCCATTGGCCCGCCTGAGGCTGAACTGGGTTTGAAGTGCAGGCCGTCGAGGAAGAGCCATGGACATCCACCTGAATTTGAACCTGGAGAGCCACATTCCACTCTACCTGCAGATTCGCGACCAGATACGGGAGAAGATCTTGCGCGGCGAACTGCCCCCGGGAACACGCCTGCCCTCGGAACGCCGGCTGGCCCGCCATCTGGGACTGTCCCGGACTCCGGTGCTGAATGCCTACGGCGAACTCGTCGCCGAAGGACTGCTCGAAACCCACGTCGGCCGGGGCACCATCGTCGTCGGCTGTGGACTTTCCGGCGAGTAAACATCCCGCCGGGACGAGGATAGGCCGGATTCTTCCGGCAGGAAGCCGGAAGGGACGGCCAGAGAGCGGTAAAGAGGAGGTAACTATGGCCGACAGTGTCTACAAGGTCATCGAGATCATCGGCACCAGCACCGAGTCGTGGGAACGGGCTGCCGCCAACGCCGTGGAGACAGCGGCCAAGACGCTGCGCGACCTGCGCATCGCCGAGGTGGCCGAACTGGACATGCAGATCGAAAACGGCAAGGTGCGCACCTACCGGGCCAAGATCAAACTCTCCTTCAAGTACGAAGGCTCCGAGTAGGCCGGATTTCCCGAGGGAAACGTCGGCTTCCGGCCGGGATACCTGGTCAGGCCCTTGCGCCGGCCGGGACGCTTCGTTCGCCATAGAGACCGGGGCAGAGTTGGGGCTCGGGGCCGAGGCCTCGAATTCGCCCCAGAATCAAATTGCCATCCAGCGGATCCGTTGCATCCGCCTGCCCCTGTTGCCTGCAACACGTTTGCGGAAACATAACCCTTGTGGTATAATAAAAATGTCCTGCCGCCATTATAGAATCGCACCGGACATTCCGGGATGAGAACGGATGATTTTCCGCCAGTAGCCATGGATAACCACCCTGGCTGGGACCATCGGGGAAACCCCTGGTTGTCTCGGAGGAAACGATGAGCAAAGTCAATCTGGCTACCCTGGGAGCCTCGCTTACCATCCCCTGGGTGCCCCTGGAGTTCGCCCAGGTCGATGATTACCACTGCCTCCTTGTCCTCTATCAGGGCAGTTATCCTCCCCATTACCACAACAAAGACGAATTCTTCCTGGTGCTCTCCGGGGCGGTGGATGTGGAGATCGAGGGCGAGGGCACCGTGACCCTGCAGGAAAAAGAGGGGCTGGTCGTCCGGGCCGGCCTGCACCATCGCTCCATCGCCCGCACCCCCAGCGCCCTGGTGCTTCTCTTCGAAGCCAAGAATATCACCTATAACCCGGTGGTCTTGGTGAGCCAGGTCCAGGAACAGGACTAGGAGGAACCATGCTGGAGGACTTTATCTCACGGATGGCCGAGTTGCGCCTGGAGATGGAACGGCTGACCACCCAGGCTCAGGAAATGGAGCGCCTGGTCCAGGAACAACAACTTCGCCTGGAGGAAATGGACCTTCTGGTGCGCCAGCGCGATGAACAACTGGCCGAACGACAGGCCCGGGTGGAGGAACTGGAGGAGAGGTTGCGCCGGCGCGACCGGGAACTGGCCGAACTCCAGGCCCGCCTGGACGAGGCAGAATCCACCATCCTCCGCCAACGAGAGGAACTGGAGGAATTGCAGGCCCGGCTGGCCCAACGGGAGGCCAGCGAGGCCGCCCTGCGTGAGGAATTGACCCTCCGGGAACGGCCGGCCGCACCGCCGGAGACGGTTTCCCCTCCCGCTCCGGCCCTCCTGGAGCGCCTGGCCACCCTCGAAGAACTGGCCCGCCGCCAGGAGGACGAACTCTCCCGACTCCATGCCACCCTCCAGGAGGCCCTCCTGCACCTGAACCGCCGGCTGGAGCGCCTGGAGGCCGGCCTGCCCGTCGCCCCGCCTTCCGCCGCCCCCGCCGCACCACCCCCCGAGGCTCCGGCTCCGACCGTGGTGGCCGTCGCCCCTCCCCCGGTCGAGTTCGCCGTCGACCCCATCCAGGCTCCTCTCCAGGAGGCGTTGGAGAGCCTGCCGGAAGCCCTCTGCGCCGGCCTGAGCGCCCTGGACGGGCTGCCCGTCGCCCTGGCCTCCCGCCGGGAATGGGCTGTCGGGAAACCGCTGGAGGTGGAACTGGCCGAACTGACCGCAGAGGCCGGGAGAATCGCCTCGGCCCTGGGCGCCGGGCCTCTGCTGACCCTGGCTTTCCAGACCGGGACGGAACATTGCCTGATCTCGCCCATCCGTGAGGAACACTTCGCCTTTCTGGTGACACCGGCCGCCTCAGCAGAGGACTTCCGCCGGGCCCAGGCCGTGCTTTTGCAGACCGCCAGCCGCCTGAACGAACTGTTTTAGAGGATTGCCTATGGCGATCGGGTACTGCCAGATTCAACTGCACCTCCCGGACAACCATTCCCTCAAGGAAAAGCGGAGCGTGCTCCGCTCCATCACCGCCCGCCTGCGCCAGGAGTTCAACATCTCCATCGCCGAATTGGACCATCAGGACCTCTGGCAGTCGGCCTGCCTGGGGGTGGTTTCCATTTCCAACGAGGCCTCCCGTCTTCACCACCTTCTGGAAGATGTGGTGCACTGGCTGGAACAGAACCGGCCCGACGTCGAGGTCACCGGATACCAGATCGAAATGTTCTGAAAACAATCCGCCGGGCCGGGGAAACTCAAGGGAGGCACCCATGCATCTGGCACGTTTCCCGGCCCTGTTTCTGGGCCGCCTGGCTGGCTTCCTGAGCCGCACCCTGGGGGTGGGAGGAGGCACCACCCTTCCCGGCGTCGTGGCCCAATTTCTGGACCCCGGCCTGGTCTCCACCCTCTGCGCTCGCCTGGAACGGGGAGTCCTCCTCCTTACCGGCACCAACGGCAAGACGACCACGGCTCGAATGCTGGCCCTGATGCTTCGGGAAGCCGGCTGGAGCCCGATTCACAACCGCGCCGGGGCCAACCTGATGGAAGGGGTGGCGACTACCTTCCTCTACGCCAGCGACCTGCGCGGCCAGCCCAGGGGCGATAGCGGCCTCTTCGAGATGGACGAAGCCCACTTTCCCCGGGCCGTCGCCCTTTGTCGCCCTCGCCTGGTGCTCCTGCATAACCTCTTCCGCGACCAGTTGGACCGCTACGGCGAGGTGGATACTGTGGCCGGCCGTTGGGGGCAGGCCCTCCGCACTCTCCCCACCACCTCTACCGTTCTTCTCAACGCCGATGACCCGGCCGTGGCCGATCTGGGGCAGAACCTGGCAGCCCGGGTGCTCTACTACGGCCTGGATGCCCCAACCCTGGGCCGGCCGGCCCCCGACCACGTCGCCGACGCCCGCTACTGCCGGCGTTGCGGGGCGCCCTATGCCTACGCCCCGGCTTACTACGGCCACATCGGCCTCTACCGCTGCCTGAGTTGCGGCCACGCCCGCCCTCAACCCGACATCCTCTTGACCGTGACCGGCACGGAAGAGGACGGCCGGTTGCAGGGCCGCCTCCGTACTCCGGCCGGCGAAGGCGACTTCCTTTCCCCTCTCCCCGGCCTCTATAACGCCTACAACGCCCTGGCCGCCATCGCTGCCGCCCTGGCTTTGGGTTTGGACCTGAAAGCGTGCCTGGATTCTCTTTCCCACTTTCGGGCCGCTTTCGGCCGGCTGGAGCGCATCCCGGCCGACAAACGGGAAATCCTCCTGGCGTTGATCAAAAATCCGGTGGGCGTCGGGCAGGTCCTGCAGATGCTTACCCTGGCCGGCCGGCCCCTCTCCTGCCTGATCCTCATCAACGACCGCATCGCCGACGGCACCGACGTCTCCTGGCTGTGGGACGCCGACTTCGAGGCCCTGGCCGGCCGGACTGCCTCCATCGTCGTCTCCGGCACCCGCGCCCGGGATATGGCCGTCCGCCTGAAATACGCCGGAGTGAGCGGGGATATCCGGGTGGAAGAGGACCTGGAACAGGCCCTGGAGACCGCTCTGTCCCGCACACCGCCCGGCGCAACCCTCCATGTCCTCCCCACCTATACGGCCATGCTGGAAGTGCGGGCCTTGCTGGCCCGCCGGGGCTACACGACCCCCTTTTGGGAAGATTGAGGGATAGAAGATGGAAAAAAGTCCAGCGGAGGAAACGGCCCGCCGCCTGTGCGCCCTCCTGGAGGCCATGCAGGACGTTGTCCTGGTCGTCGGGCCCGACGGGCGCTATCTGGACATCGCCCCCACCCGCCCCGACCTGCTCTACCGCCCGCCTCAAGAAGTCCTGGGCCGGACGATTCACGAAATCTTCCCCCGGGAACAGGCCGAGTTCTTCCAGGAGGCCATCGACCGCACCCTTCGCACCCGTCAGGTGGTGACGATCGAATATGCCCTCCCCATTGAGGGCCGCGAGGTCTGGTTCGAGGGCCGGCTTTCCCCGATGTTCGACGCAGAGGGCCGGCCGAACGCTGCCCTCCTGGTGGCCCGCGACATCACCGAACAACGCCGCTTCCGGGAGGCCCTGCGCGAGAGCGAGGAGATGTACCGCGCCCTGGTGGAGCAATCGAGCGAGGCCATCTTCTTGCTCTTTAACCATCGCCTTGAATTCATCAACCGGCGCTTCAGCGAGATGTTCGGCGTCCGCCTTGAGGAAGCCCGTTCCCCCGAATTCGATTTCTTCCAACTGGTGGCGCCCCCGAGCCGACCTCAGGTTGCGTTATGGATTCAGCAGGGCGGGGTAACTCCGCCCCGCTACGAACTCACCGCCCTGACCCGCGACGGCCGGGAGATTCAGGTGGAGGTTTCGGCGGCCCGGATTCCCTACCGGGGCAGCACCGCCGTCCAGGGAGTCGTGCGGGATATTACCGCCCAGAAGCAGGCCGAGGAACAACTGGCCAGGCGGGAGCGTTATCTGGACTGTCTGGCCGAAACCGCTCAGAAGTTGCTCGGGGCGACCGACCCCTTGGCCGTGTTGCCCGAGGTGCTGGCCTGTCTGGGCGAGACCAGCGGGGCCGACCGGGTCTATATCTTCGAGGTCCACGAAGACGACCGTGGACGCTCCCTGGTCAGCCAGCGCCTGGAATGGTGCGCCCCGGGGATCTCCCCCCAGATCGACAATCCGGCCTTGCAGAACCTCCCCTGGATCGAGGCCGGCTTCGGGCGCTGGGTAGAGGCGCTCATCCGGAACGAGGTCATTGTGGGCCGGGTGGCCGACTTTCCTCCCGCCGAGCGGCCTCTCCTGGAAGCCCAGGAGATTCGCTCCATCCTGGTGTTGCCCCTCCTGGTCGGGGGAGTGCCCTACGGCTTTATCGGCTTCGATTCCTGCCGGACGGAACGGGAATGGGAGCAGGCCGAGGTCGACCTCCTTTCCACCGTAGCCCGCAACATCGCCCAGGCCATCGAGAAAGGTCGAGCGGTGCGGGCGCTGCGGGAGTCGGAGGAGCGTTATCGTCGGCTGATCGAACTCCTGCCCGACGCGGTGGCTGTCCACCAGGACGGGCGGATTCGGATGGTCAACCAGGTTGGGGTGCGGATGCTCGGCTACGAATCTCCGGAGGAGGTCATCGGCCGGCCGGCGCTCGATTTCGTGCATCCGGACAACCATGCTGTCGTCCGGGAAAGGATCCGGGCCCAACTGGAACGGGGAAACCGGGTTCCTCCGCTGGAAGAGCGTTTCCTGCGCAAGGACGGCAGCGTCATCCCGGTGGAGGTCACCGCGGCTCCTTTCATGCTGGGCGGCCGGCCGGCCTCTCTGGTGGTCATCCGGGACATCTCCGCCCGGAAGCGGCTGGAGGAAGAACTTCGCCAGGCCCAGAAGATGGAGGCTTTGGGCCGCCTGGCCGGCGGAATCGCCCACGACTTCAACAACCTCCTGACGGCGATCAACGGCTACACCGAACTCCTGCTCTCTGCCCTTCATCCAGATGACCCCCTGCGGGCCGAGGCCGAGGCCATTCAAAAGGCCGGGGAGCGTGCCGCCATGTTGACGCGCCAACTTCTGGCTCTCGGCCGGCGCCAGATTATGGAACTTCGGGTGGTCAACCTCAACCAGGTGCTGGAAGGATTGACCGGGATGCTCCGCCGGCTCATCCGGGAGGACATCGAACTGGTCTTTTCCCCCTCCTCAGGGGCCGCGCCGGTGCGGGTAGATGTAGCCCAGATGGAGCAGGTGGTCATCAACCTGGTGGTCAATGCCCGTGACGCCATGCCGGCCGGCGGCCGGCTGATCCTGGAGACGGCCAATGTGGAACTGGGCGAGGAGGAAGCCCTCCCCGATCTGCCAACCGGTCGATATGTGCGGCTCACCGTCAGCGATACCGGGGAAGGCATCCCGGAAGAGGTGCGCGAACACCTCTTTGAACCGTTCTTCACCACCAAAGATAGAGGCATGGGACTGGGCCTGGCCACGGCCTATGGCATCGTCCGACAGTTTGGCGGTCACATCCGGGTGGATTCCGAACCCGGTCGGGGGAGCATCTTTTCCGTCTACCTGCCCCGGGTGGAGGAAACACCGGAGGCCCCGGCCCAACCCCCGCCGCCTGCGGAATGCCCCCGGGGTTGGGAGACCATCCTGGTCGTCGAGGATGATGAGATGGTGCGCAACCTGGCCGGGCGCGTCCTGCGTGACCAGGGCTACCGGGTATTGGAAGCCCGTCGGGGCGATGAGGCCCTTCAGATAGCCTCCGCTTTCCAGGAGCCGATTCACCTGTTGCTCACCGATGTGTTTGTGCCCCACACCAGCAGCCGTCTGCTCCTGGAGCGCCTTCGGGAGCACCATCCCGAACTCCGGGTGCTCTATATGTCGGGCTACGCCGAAGACCTGGTCGCTCGCCACGTTGCGCTGGAGCCGGGAATCCTTCTGCTCCGCAAGCCGTTTACCCCCCAGGCCCTGGCGCAAAAGGTGCGGGCTGCCCTGGATGCTCCATCCAGGTAGGTTTCAGTTTCGTAGATGCGGGTTTGGAAATCCGCGCCCGGGGGCTTACCCCACGCCTGCGAACCTGACCTGCCCGACCGACCCGGCCGCGCCTGCCGCTTTTCTCCCGTCGTGCCAGAGGGGTAGTTTTGTGATATAATAGGTTTGGACGAGATGCGGCCTGAGCGAAAACGTCCTTGGCCTGAGGTGAGGAAATGGCCCTGCTGAAACGGCTGGGGGGCGAACCTCCCCGGCGGAGCGATGAGGGCGGGCTGAGTCGCCGCCTGGGCCAGACCCAGGAGGAACGGCCGGCCGTTCCTCCCATCGGCCCGTTCCCTCCTGCGCGCTCGCCGGAAGAGGCCCGCCCTTCCCCAACCCCGGAGAAAAGTGGCCTGCTCGGCCGGCTTTCTGCCCAGGGGGAAGGAGCCGGCCGCCCCTCCTCTCCAACCGAAGAAAGGGGGTTGCTCGACCGCCTCCCGGCCGCTCCGCCTCCGGAGGAGGAGTTTCCCACCTTTGGTCGGAAGGTGAGGCGGGTGCCACCGGATCCGCTGACGGCGTTCAAGTTTCGCGTCCAGGACCGGGTCATCGGCGAGTTGGGGCCGCGGCTGGCCCGCACATCCCAGGCCGAGGTACGGGCGACCATCGAGCGGGTGCTTTCCGAGGCGATTGTGCAGGAGGGGCTTCTTCTTGGGCAGGTGGAGCGGCGGCGCCTCACGCAGGAGATCGAGGCCGAGGTTTGGGGCTACGGGCCGCTGCAGCCGCTTCTGGACGATCCTGGGGTCACCGAGGTGATGGCCAACGGTCCGGACCGGGTCTATGTGGAGCGGGGGGGGAAGATCGAACTGACCCCCATTCGCTTCTACGACGAGGAGCACATGCTCCGGGTCATCGACCGGATTCTCACCCCCATCGGCCGGCGGGTGGACGAGTCGTCTCCCATGGCGGATGCCCGCCTGCCCGACGGTTCGCGGGTGAACGTGGTCATTCCACCGCTGGCCCTCAACGGTCCCACCATCACCATTCGGAAGTTCTCCCACAACACCTTCACCATGGAGGACCTCATCCGGCTGGGGACGCTGACCCCCGAGGTGGCGCTTTTCCTGGCCGCCTGCGTCTGGGCCCGGCTGAACATCATCGTTTCCGGGGGGGCCTCCTCGGGGAAGACGACGCTTCTGAATATTCTTTCCTCCTTCATTCCTGCCGACGAGCGGATCACCACGGTGGAGACGACGGCGGAACTTTCCCTGTGGCAGGAGCACGTGGTTCCTTTGGAGGCGCGGCCGCCCAACATTGAGGGGCAGGGGGAGGTATCGGTGCGGCAGTTGGTGATCAACTGTCTGCGGATGCGGCCGGATCGGATCGTGGTGGGGGAGTGCCGAGGGGGAGAGGCGATAGACATGCTGCAGGCGATGAACACGGGGCACGACGGTTCTCTGACCACGATACACGCCAACTCGCCGCAGGATGTGCTTTCGCGGCTGGAGGTGATGTGCATGATGGCGGGGATGAACCTGCCGTCGAAGGCCATACGGGAGCAGATTGCCTCCGCCGTGCAGTTGATTGTGCACATGACGCGTGCGCGGGACGGTTCGCGGAAGGTGACGCAGGTAACCGAGATTCAGGGGATGGAGGGGGATCAAATCATTTTGCAGGACATCTTTGTTTACGAGCAGCAGGGCATTCGGGAGGGGAAGGTCATCGGCGCCCTGCGTCCCACCGGCTTTATCCCTCGCTGTCTGGATACCCTGGCTGCCATGAACGAGTTTCTCCCGACCACCCTGTTCCAGCCCCCAGGGGGAAGCGTCCCCCTGGGATGAGCGGTTTCAAAGCGGCAACTGACGACGGACGGAACGATCAACGCTCAACCGTCAACGATTCGCGGGATGGCACTCCGCTTTGCTGTGCGCCTGACGACGAGCATGACTGGATGAGGAGGTCTCTATGCTCAAGGGCGAACGGGTGACGCTACGGGCTATCGAACGGGAGGACATCCCCCGTTTTCTCCGCTGGCTCAACGATCCGGAGGTAACTCGCTACCTGACCATCTCTATGCCCCTGAGCCGGGAGGAGGAAGAGCGCTGGTTTGAGCAACAACTGGGAGACCGCAACCGTAAGGTGCTGGCCATCGAGACCGAGAGCGGGGAGCACATCGGGAATATTTCTCTGGAGGACATCGACTGGAAAAATCGCCGGGCCACCCTGGGCATCGTGATCGGGGAAAAGGAACGCTGGGGACAGGGGTACGGCACAGACGCCATCCGCACCCTGCTACGCTTCGCTTTTGAGGAACTCAACCTGAATCGGGTGCAGTTGGACGTTTTCGATTTCAACGAGCGGGCCCGGCGCTGCTACCGCCGCTGCGGTTTTCGGGAGGAAGGCATCCTGCGCCAGGCCCATTATACCGAGGGGCGGTACCATGATGTCGTCCGTATGGCCATCTTGCGCTCGGATTGGGAAAGTGGGGAATAAAAAAACGCCCCCTGCTGGACGGGGCCTCCCCTGCCAAGGCACTTCCGTCCACCAGGGGCACTAGGGGAAGGGAGTGCTTATATTATACTAGGCCAATGGTCATTTGTCAAGTTTGTGAAGAAAAGCGAAAACTTCCCCCTGGTCGTTGTCCGGCAGGGCAGGAGTCACCCGGGTAAGCCGGATGGGTCGAAGCCCAACGGTCAAGGCTCTACTTCAATTTCTCCTGGCCGGCGAATTCCCGATAGGGCGAAAGGTATTCCAGGACCATCCGGTCTTCCTCTTCCATTCGCCCCTGCACCATACGGGCCAGGAGTTCTCCCAGGCCCGGCCCCAGCATAAAGCCCTGGCCGCACATTCCCACGGCCAGGAGGAAGCCCTCTACCTCTCGTGCCCAGCCGACGATGGGAAGGCCGTCGGGGGTCATGGGGTAGAGGCCGCGCCAGGTGCGCCTCACCCGGATATTTTTCAGCCGGGGCATCAGTTCCACCATCCGGCGGGCCACCATGGGCAGGAAGGCGCTCGTCTCGCGGGTGTCCGTCCCCCAGATGTTCGGGCTGGGGGTGATGCAGAAGATGACCTGGCCGGTATAATGCTGGTAGAAGTAGTAGTTGGCCGAGCCGGGCACCGGCCGGATGTCCACCACCATCGGGTTCAGGAAGCGGGCCACCGGCTCGGTGACGGCCGCCTCGTGGGAATCGGGCTGCACCGGGACCTCCAGGCCGGCCCAGCGGGCCACCTCCGCCGCCCAGGCGCCGGCAGCGTTCACCACCACTTCAGCCCCATACTCGCCCCGGTCCGTCCTCACCCCACACACCCGGCCGCCCCGGATGAGCAGTCCGGTGACCTGCTCGGAGAAGCGGAACTCTGCCCCTTGCTCCCGTGCATGTCGGTAAAAGGCGTGGATGGCCAGCAGGGGCGAGGCGTGGCCGTCGTCCGGGGAGAAGGTGCCGCCGATGAGGCCCTCCGGGTTGAGGTCGGGGATGACCTCCAGGAGGTCATCCTTATCCAGCCAGCGGATGTTCAGCCCATAGGCCTGCTGGGTGGCCAGGAGTTCCTTGAGGATTTTCTCCTCCCGCTCCCGGTAGGCGACGAAGGAGTAGCCCCCCTTATACCACTCGATCTCATCCCCGTAGCGTTCCTTCCAGGTGGAGATGATCTCGATGGAACGCAGGCCCAGGCGAATCTTGGCCGGGTCGGAGTGGGTAGCCCGGATGCCGCCGATGGCCGCCTTGTTCGACCCCTGCCCGACGCTGGGCAGCCGGTCCAGGACCAGGGTGCGCAACCCGGCCTGGGCCAGGTAGAAGGCGGCCGGCGCGCCCACACTTCCGGCGCCGATGACGATCACATCATAGGGTCTGGACATCGCCTTCCTCCTCATCCTGGACGCCGGCGAAGATGCCCAGCGGGACCTCGATAAAGAGGGGACGTTTGGGCTGGTCAACGACCTCGGATTCGGGGATGCCCTCCTCGCGGAAGAGGCGGTGGATGAGCGGAGTGCAGGTCTTGGCTCCGCAGGCCCCCATGCCGGCCCGGGTCACCGCCTTGATCTCGCTCACATCCCGCATGCCCTGGCGAATCAGGGCGCGGATTTCGCCGGCCGTCACCCGTTCGCAGCGGCAGATGACCGCGTCGTCGGCGATGCGCTCGACGGGGTGCGGGAGCGGCCGGCCCACTTCCTCCCCCTGGACCCGCAATCCGGCGATGCGCCGGGCGTACTCCCGGGGGGCCCGCACCTGGACGGCAATGGTCCGGTCGCTGGCCTTGCGTTCCCGCACGCCGACCACCTCTACCTCGCCCAGGACGTTCCCCTCGGTATCCAACACAGTCACCCGGTCTCCCACCTCGATGCTCTCCCGGAGGAACTCGTAGGGGAGGGTCACCGTAGGGTATTCCGGGTCCTGCCGATAGTCCACCAGGGTGATGGCCAGTCCCGGGCAGGCCAGCACACAGCGTTCGCAGCCGGTACAACTCTTCTGCGGGTCCTCGAGGACGAAGGTGGGCGGCCGGCGGATGTCGCCCTCGATGCGAATCAGGCCGCGTGGGCAGGCCGATACACAGGGGTCGCAGGGGATTTCCTGGAGGCAGTGGAAGACGGGGAAGACGCCGGCCTCGACCTCAGGGGGGCGCTCCGGCGAGACCCTCCCCGGTTTGGACTTGAGCACCTCGGCCATCTGGAACCAAGCGGCGGGCACCTCTTCCTCCGTCTTCCCCAGGAAGCGGGCCATCTCCAGCCCGCGAATCTTCCCGGAGAAGATGGCCGCCGAGGCCTCGGCGATTTCCTCGGCATCGCCGGCGGCAAAGGCCGGCAGGCCGAACTCCCGGGCCTTCAGATAGAACTCGTTCACCGGGTCCAGCCCCACGGCGATGAGCACGGTATCGCAGGCGAAGGTGCGTTCGCTCCCGGGAATCGGGCGGAAGTGTTCGTCCACCCGGGCGATGGTGACCGATTCGACCGTCTCTTCTCCGTTGGCGCTCAGGATGGTGTGGGAGGTATAGATGGGGACTCCCAGGCGAAGGAGTTTATCCTTGTGCACCTTGTAGCCTCCGCATTCGGGGAGGATCTCGGCCAGGCCGACCACCTGGATGCCGGCCTGGAGGGCATGGTAGCCGGCGATCAGCCCGACGTTTCCCCCCCCGATGATGAAGAGGCGCTCGGCCGGCCGTACCAGGTCGCGGTTGACCAGGGTCTGGAAGGCCCCGGCGCCATAGACCCCCGGCAGGGTGTTGCCCCGAAAGGCCAGCGATTTCTCCCGGGCCCCGGCGGCGCAGAGGAGCACCTGCGGTCGGACCAGGATGTACCTTCGTCCCTCGCGCAGGATGCCGACCTTGTGGTCGGAGAAGACGGCCAGGGCCGTGCTCCGCAGCCAGATGTGCACGTGATCCAGGGCGCGCACCTCCTTTTCCAGCCGGGTGGCGATGTCGATGCCCCGGGTGCCGGCGTAGACGGCCTCGGTGGAGCCGAAGAAGCGGTGGGTCTGGAGGACGAGTTTCCCGCCCAGGCGGTGTTTATCGTCCACCAGGAGCGTCTCGACGCCGCGCCGGCCCAGTTCGATGGCGGCGGAGAGGCCGGCCGGTCCCCCGCCGATGATGAGGGCCGGGACCTCTACCTCTTCGATGGGGTGTGTGGCCGGCGCCCGGTCCACCCGGGGGAGTTCCGGCAGGCCCTCCACCGGTTCCACCCGCATGCCGGGCCGGACCGGCTCCAGGCACGATTTGACCGGCCGGCCGTCGGCCAGCACCAGGCACTGGGCACACTGGCCGTTGGCGCAGAAGATGCCCTGGGGGGAGCCATCTTTGGGATGATGGCCGAAGATGCGGATCCCGTTGGCGAAGAGGGCGGCGGCGATCGTTTCGCCCCGGCAGGCCGAAAGTTCCTGCCCCCGCCAGTAAAAAGCCACCCGTTCCCTTTCCTCCATCGGAAGGATCGGGTGGCGAACGACGCGGTGCTCGTTCATCCCAACCTCCTTGTCTACCGGTTCCGGCCTCGTTGCCGGCCGGTATTATAACACAACCGGAGGGATTGCGCATCGGAGACATTGCTTGACCAATTGGAACGGGTGTGCTATATTTCCCGATAGAAGAACTTCTGGCCGCGGCCGGCCGGAAGACGGCCGGCTTTTCGAAGAGGAGGATGTCATGGAACGGCTGGACTTCAAGAAGCAATGGAAACACCTCTACAATCCCTCCTCCCAACAGGCTTCGGTGGTGGATGTGCCTCCGATGAACTTCTTGATGGTGGACGGTGCCGGCGACCCCAACACCTCTCCGGCGTACCAGGAGGCGCTGGAGGCCCTTTACTCCCTTTCCTACACGCTGAAATTCCGGGTACGGAAGAGCCTCGGTCTGGATTACGTGGTGATGCCCCTGGAGGGCCTCTGGTGGACGGACAGGCCGGACGCTTTCAGCCTGGAGCACAGGGAGGACTGGAAGTGGACGGCGATGATTGCCCAACCGGAAGTGGTGACGCCGGAGCATTTTGAGGAAGCGCGGGCCGAGGTTCGGGCCAGGACGTCTCTTCCGGCCCTGGATCGGGTGAGGCTGGAGCGTTATCACGAAGGGCTGTCGGCCCAGATTCTGCACGTAGGTCCCTATGCCGCTGAGGGGCCGACCATCGCCCGGCTGCACGGATTCATCCAGGAGCACGGATACGAACTCAACGGCCGGCATCACGAGATCTACCTGAGCGATCCGCGAAGGACCGCACCGGAGAAACTGCGCACCGTGCTGCGCCAGCCGATTCGTCGGCCGGCCTGAGCCCAAACGACTGGGGAGACTCGATCGGATGGGACGAGGCGGCCCGGGCTGGAAACCAAGGGAACATATCCGTATTGCCGAACCTGGTGGCAGCATTTGACAGAACCGCCGGGGGAGGGGTAGAATGGATGCACTTCATCTGCCTGTTTGGGTTTCCTGCGGATTCCGCAGCCAACCGACATGCATTTGAGCAACGCTGCCCTTGTTCGGCGACTCTTCGGGCCTGGGGGGACGTCCGACAGAGGACGGGAAACAAAACGGCCGGCCCCCCCACTTGGGAACATCCGATGGAGGTGAGGATGGCCTATCAGCCAAAGCCCCGCAGGAGCGAGGTAAGCCGGGAAATCGTGGGGGAGCCCCTCGTCGCGGGGGAACGGACCATCCGGCCGGTCGTGCGGGTCAGCGGTCGCCTGTTCCACCTTCAGGCCCGGACAGGAGGCGCGGCCTATGGGATGCTGCGCCTGTCTCCCCGGAGCGTCCTGGTCCGCGAAAGCGACGGCAGCGAGCGCCGCCTTGACCTGTTCGACCTCACCGGAACGGCCATGCGGGGCATGGCCATAGTCGCGGCTCTGGTTCCCCTGGGGTATCTCCTCTTTCGTCTGTTTCGCAGAACCGTTGTTCAGGAGCGAACCCGATGAGCGAACCGATGCCATTTCCTCTTCCGCTGGAGTCCATCGAGCAGATGCTGCAACGCATCCACGTGGGGGTCGCCTTTGGTCCACCCCTCCAGGTCGGGGAAAACACCCTGATTCCGGTGGCTGAGGTCAGTTACAGCCTGGGCTATGGTTTCGGGCGGGGGCCTGGTGAGAAGGAGGCGATGCCGGGCGGGGGAGGTGGTGGGATGGGCGGCCGGGTACGTCCCATGGGCTATATCCGAGCCGCGCCCGAGGCGGTCATCTTCGAACCGGCGGTGGACGTGAGCCGCCTGGGCCTGGCCGGAATCGCCATGACGGCCTGGTGCGTCTTCTGGCTGGCCCGGGCCATTCGGGCGTTGGCCCGGAAGAAATAAGGGGCCGGTTTACCGCGTTCGCAGTAAATAGACGAGGGAAGCCCTTTGCGGCCCTGGCAATGGATGGCCCTGCTCGCCTTGCTCCTGTTGAGCCTCTTCCTGCACTTTTTTCGCCTGGAGCAGGAGGGGTACGGCAACCTGTACTATGCTGCTGCGGTCAGGAGCCAGTTAGGCAACGGGCACAACTTTTTCTTCAACGCTTTCGACCCCGGCGGCTTTGTCACGGTGGACAAGCCCCCCTTGGGCCTGTGGGTTCAGGTGGGCAGCGCGGCGCTTCTGGGCTTTCATGGCTTCAGCCTGCTCCTGCCCCAGGCGCTGGCCGGCGTCCTTTCCGTGGCCCTGCTCTTTCATCTGGTGCGCCGCGCCTTTGGCCCCACGGCCGGCCTGCTGGCCGCTCTGGTGCTGGCGGTCACCCCCATCAGCGTGGCGGCCAACCGCAACAACACGATGGACGGCCTCCTGGTGCTGGTGTTGCTCCTGGCCGCCTGGACGGCGCTTCTGGCCGCCGAACAGGGCCGCCTGCTCTGGCTTCTCCTGACCGCCGTCCTGTTGGGCCTGGGCTTTCACATCAAGATGCTGCAGGCCTTTATGGTGCTGCCGGCCCTATACCTCATTTACCTGGCGGCTCCTCTTCGCTGGTGGAAACGTCTCCTCCACCTGGCCCTGGCCACCGTCCTCCTGGCCGTCTTCTCCCTTTCCTGGGCCGTGGCGGTGGACCTGACTCCGGCGGAAGAACGCCCCTACGTGGGGAGCACGCAGACCAACTCGGCGCTGGAACTGATCATCGGGCATAACGGGATGACCCGTCTCCTGCCGGGAGGGCTGCGCGGGCTGTTCGGGGGTGGCCGGCCACCCCAGGCCCCTTCTCCGGGGGGGCCGGGGCAACCCCCAGGCGGCAACCCGCCGCCGGCGCCGCCATCGCCCGGGGGGCCGCCCATGCCCTCCGGCCAGGGCTTGCCCTCGGGGGGACCTCCTCCAGGAGGGGGTCCCTCCGGGGAGATCGGCGAACCGGGCTGGCTGCGCCTCTTCAACCGTCCGTTGGGAGGGCAGGTCTCCTGGCTTCTGCCGCTGGCCGGCCTGGGGTGGCCGGCCGCATGGGCCCGCCTGCGCCGCCCATTCGGCCGGCGTCACCTGGCGCTGCTCCTCTGGGCCCTCTGGCTTCTCCCCCAGGTCGCCTTCTTCAGCCTGGCCCACCTCTTTCACCGCTACTACCTGGAGATGCTCTCCCCGGCCATCGCCGCCCTGGTGGGGGCCGGGGTGGTGGCGATGGGGGAGGACCTGGTCCGGCCCGGCCGGCGGGGCTGGCTGTTGCCGGGGGCGCTGGCCGCCACCGCCCTGGTCGAGGTCCGCATCCTGGCCGATTTCCCCGACTGGAGCCGCTGGCTGACCCCTCTGGTCCTCGTCTCCGTCCTGACCTCCGCCCTGGCCCTGGCCGGGCTGCGGCTTTTCTCCCGCCCCCGGCTTCCGGCCTGGAGAGGCCCGCTTTGCGCCTTTGCCCTCCTGGGCCTGCTCCTTCCTCCGACGGTCTGGGCCCTCATCCCCGTCCTGTACGGCGGCCACGCCGGCCTGCCCTACGCCGGCCCGGACCTTTTGGCCGAACCCCGGCCGGGAGGTCCGGGAGGGGTGATGCAGGGGAGGCAGAGCGGGGTGCTTCCACCCGAGAACCCTCTGGCCGATTACCTCCTGGCCAACCGCCGGGGGGAGGCGTTTCTCCTGGCCACGCTCGACGCCAGGACGGCGGCCCCCCTGATTCTGGCCACGGGCGAGCCGGTGATGGCCCTGGGGGGATTTTCCGGAGGAGACCCCATTTTGACCGTGGAAGAACTGGCGGCCGATGTCCGTAGCGGCCGGGTGCGCTTTTTCTACTTCCCGGTTTCCGAGGACCGCCAGAGGCCCCTGGTTCGCTGGGTGGTAGAGCGGTGCCGGGAGGTTCCCCGGCCCCTATGGTCCGGGGGAAGGCCGGCCGGGCCGGGGGAGAATATGCGGTTGTTCGACTGTTCGGCTGCCCGGTAGGCGGGGAGATGGACGTTATCCTTTCCTGCACCTGGAAATTTCCGGAGGAGGTCGAACGCTTCCTCCGGTCCTGGCCCCGGCTTCAGGAGGCCTACAGCGGCATCGCCCTGGCCCTGCCGCCCGAGGCGGATGCCGGGCAGATGCTTCGTTTGCAGGACCTCCTCGGCCACGCCCTCATCGTCCCTCTGGACTGGGCCCACCGCCAGCACGCCGCGTTGCAAAAGGCGCTGGAAATGCCGGGAAGCCATCTTCACCATGCGGCGCTGGAAGTCCTGCTTCCCTGGGTGGAAAGGCATCCGGAAGAGTGGAGGAAAACGCTGGAGGAGATTCCCAAGGCCGATTGCCTCATCATCGGCCGGAGCAGGCGGGCCTGGGCCACCTACCCGCTTTCCGTTCAGGAGACGGAGCGCAGCGTCAACAACATCTTTTCCTCGCTCCTGGGGAAGCCGGTTGACCTGGGGGGCGGCATGCGGGGCTTCAGCCGGCCGCCCTTTTCCTCCTGGCCCACAGCCCTCCCGGACATGCCCCGGTAGAGGCCGAGTGGCCGGTGCTCCTCTGGCGGGCCGGATTTGCCGTGGATGGCCTGGCCCTGGACGGCCTGGAGTGGGGGGATTTCGCCGACGAGGAGTCCCGCCGGGAGGCCGGCGAGCGCTACGACCGGGACCTGGGCAACTGGTTGCGACGGGCCAAAGCCGCCCTGGAGGTCATCCAGGCCGGGCTGGAAGCCACCCGCCGGGAGGTTCCCCGCAGAGCCCGGGGTCGTTGATCGTTCCCCGTTCTCCGGCCGGCGCATCCGGGGACTGGAGACCCGCCAGCGGGAGGCCGGTTGTCCCCACAGCCCCCGAGGTTGGCCGAGGCCGGCCTTTCCCGAAAGGCAGGGATGGCCGCAGGCCGGCCCGCCAGCCGGAACCGTGATGCGGCGGGGTCGACGGAAGTCGCCCTCCCGCTGACGGTCGGCCTGCGCCGACCTGGGGGCGGGGGATGGATGTTCGCCGCAGGCCGGCCGCCGGCCTCGCATACTCCCCAGGGGTATATACCGGCCGGGGCAACGGGAGAGGTCGCCCCGGCAAAGGCCGCCCGATTTGCCCGGCCGGCCGGGCCGTGCTATCATAGGGCCGGAGGCATCCAGCCGGCACCTTGACAACCGAAGGTCGTGAGGGCGGCCCTCTCCCCACCCCTGCCGCCGCGACCGGGGCGAGGCGGGGTGCAGAGGTCGGGGCGGCGGCGTTCCC
>Ga0078972_1008951_pt1 | contig 20275 bp, 19 predicted proteins | sample YelNatPaOPGAMG01_FD_67568 | JGI IMG/M metagenome (GOLD analysis project Ga0078972, IMG submission 67568) | Hot spring thermophilic microbial communities from Obsidian Pool, Yellowstone National Park, USA - OP-RAMG-01 (SPADES assembly) (version 2) | ecosystem: Environmental > Aquatic > Thermal...
TGACTCCCTTATCCGTAATAATCGCAGTTATTAGTTCGTGTGGCGTTACATCAAAAGAAAAGTTATAAACCTCAACACCCTCAGGTGCAATTCTTTTACCCATACAATGCGTAACTTCATCAGGACTTCTTTCTTCAATGGGAATTTCTTTTCCATTAACTATTGAAGGATCAATTGTTGAAATAGGTGCTGCAACATAAAAAGGAATCTTATGATAGTATGCAAGAACTGCAAGCATATATGTTCCTACTTTATTTGCCGTGTCGCCATTTGAAGCAATTCTATCAGCACCTGTAACAATTCCAGAAACAAGCCCTTTTTGCATAAGGAATGCAGCCATATTATCAGTAATGAGTTTAAAAGGTATGCTTGCTTCCTTCAATTCAAATGCAGTAAGCCTTGCTCCTTGAAGATAAGGGCGTGTTTCAAGAGCAATAACTTTAATATCTCTGTACTTTTCAAACGATCTCTTAATAACGGCAAAAGCAGTCCCGTATTTTACTGTTGCAAGTTCACCAGTATTACAAATCGTCATTATTGTATCGCCTTCTGAAAAAAGTTCCGAACCAAATTCACCAATTCTGAAATTTCTTTCAGCATCTTCCTGTTCAATGAGTTTCGCCTCTTTTAGAACAATTTCCTTGAGTTCCTCAACACTCTTGTCCTTGTTTTCAAGAATTTTATCAAGGACTCGTTTAGTTGCCCACGCAAGGTTAACTGCCGTTGGTCTTGCACTATCAAGATAGGATTTCAACTGCTTTGCTTTTTCAATAAAAGCATTTGTATCCCCTGAAAAATCTCTTAATCCAATATACATACCATATGCAGCGGCAACACCAATTGCAGGTGCACCTCTTATCTTCATTTTGTTTATTGCATCCCACACATCCTTTTCGTTCTTGCATTCTACATCTATTGCTTCAAATGGAAGAAACCTCTGGTCAAGGATGTGCAGGACTTCGCCATCAAATTTTAAAGACCTTACTTCCATAAACTATATCTTGTACTTGTTCAGGCAATCAGAACATACTCTCAACACTTTTATTTTACCATTGATCATTACTTTTGCCTTATGCAAATTAGGAAGGTACCTTCTTTTCGTTTTCCTATTTGAGTGGCTTACACTATGCCCGGTCAACGGTCCCTTGCCACAAATTTCACATCTTCTTGCCATATGCTTACCTCCAGTTTTCAAAAAATTCCCATATATTTTATTGAATTAGAAAATATTTGCAAGTGTGTGTGAAGTGAATTCCATGTTTTTCGGGTAGAGTCCTGAAGGAGTGGCCTTCTTTGAATAAATGTGGGCTTGCAGGAAAAATAATCTCATAGAGGGGTGTTATTTCTTTTATGATAGGGTTTGAAGAGCCCTTCTTTTAAAAAAGAGTAAAAATGGTATAATTTATAAAACATTCTGGAGGTAAAAATGGGAAAGATTATTATAAGTGAAAAAGCACTTAAAAAAATTGCAGCATTTGCAACAATAGAGTGCTATGGCGTAGTTGGACTTGCTCCAAAGACCATTTACGACAAAATTTTAAACACATTAAAACTCGAGGAATACGAAGCGGGTGTAGATGTTGATATATTAGACAACAACTCTGTAAAAATCACACTTTTTGTGATTCTTCAAGGTGGGACAAATGTATTAGAAATTGCAAATACGGTTATCTCACAGGTCGCATATAGAATAAAACAACTCACGCATATTGAGAATGTCGATGTGGATATTATCATTAAGGGAATAAAAGGAGAAGCATAATGAAGGCACTTACCTTACAGGAGATTGATACATTCTTCAGAGGTGCACTTGCATATCTTAATGAAAAGAGAGAAGAAGTAAATAAATTAAATGTTTTCCCTGTTCCCGATGGGGATACAGGCACAAATATGTTCCTTACATTAAAGACTGCAATTGAAAATGTAGACAAAAGAAAACCAAACACGCTTAGAGACTTTGGGAAAGCTATATGTGAAGGTGCACTTATTGGAGGCAGAGGAAATTCTGGTGTTATTCTTTCCCAGATATTGAAAGGATTCTTTGAAGTCATAGACAATGTGGAAGAGATAGATAAAAAAACTCTTGCTTTGACTCTTCAAAATGCAACAAAAGTGGCCTATCTCGCTGTAATAAAACCTGCTGAAGGGACAATTCTTACAGTGATGCGTTCAATGGCACAGGCATGTCTTGAATATGGTGAAGAAGACGATGTTATAGAGGTGCTCACATATATAGTGGAAGAAGGTAAAAGGACTCTAAAAAAGACACCAGAAATGCTACCGATTTTGAAACAGGCAGGAGTAGTTGATGCAGGTGGTCAAGGACTCGTATATCTTTTTGAAGGCGGACTTAAGGCAATAAGAGGAGAAAGGATAGAAGAAAAAAGTGTTGAGATACAAGAGGAACACATAAAAGGTGAAGTTCTTGAATATAAATTTGATACAGTCCTCCTATTATACCTTAAAGATTTTCCAAGAGATATTATAAGAAGGGATTTAGAACAGTTTGGGGATAGTATTGTCGTTGCCGATGCAGATGAACTTACAAAAATTCATATTCATTCGAACGAGCCGAACAAAGTTATTGAATATATGCTTGATAAGGGAGATATTCGTGAAGCACATATAGAAAATATGCAACTTCAAACTGATGAATTTACCAGGACAAATGAACCGAAAAAGGTAAGTAAAATTGAAAATAGATTTGATTTCTCAATTGTTGCAGTGACACAAGGAGATGGTTTCAAAAATCTTCTCGAGAGTCTTGGTGTAGAAGCAATTGCTGAGGGCGGACAAACTATGAATCCCTCCATTCAGGATGTACTCCTTACCATAAGGAGGTGTTCAAAAGATAAAGTGGTTGTCTTTCCAAATAACTCTAACGCTGTCTTAGCAGTTCAAGAAGCAAAGAAAATATCAGATAAGGAAGTAGAAATTATTCCAACCAAAAACCCAGCAGAGGCTATCCCGATCATTCTTTCATTCAATGCAGAAAAAAGTTTAGAAGAAAATATCGAAAATGCCAAAGAAGTACTAAACAGATTGCATACCATAGAGATTACATACTCTGTAAGGGAAACACACTTAAATGGTATTGATATACAGGAAAACGATGTTATTGGCTTTTTTGACGGAGAGATAATAACCAAAGGAAAAAACCCTGAGGAGACTTTTATTGAACTCTTAAAAATTGAGAGAGAGAAATTAGAGGGTTATGAATTTGTTTCAATTTACTATGGGAAGAATGTAGAGAAAAGTGCTGCGGATTCACTTATTCATTTTCTACAGGATGAATTTCCCCAGTTGGAGTTTGACCTTGTTTATGGTGGGCAATTATACTACTTTTATTTAGCAACGGTAGAGTGAGGTGAGAATATGGAAGAATTAAAAAATTTTCTTAAGGGATTTATGGAAAAATATGCACCAACATTTGCAATTATCGCAGGCACCGGCCTTGGAAGCATGCTTGAAAAGGCAGAGATATTCGAGAAAATTCCCTATAAAGACATACCTCACTTCCCTGTTTCAACGGTATTAGGCCATGCTTCAGAACTTGTTTTTGGGAAACTCGGTAATCATAATGTTGTTTTCTTTAACGGAAGGTTCCACTATTATGAAGGGTATTCAATGAGAGAAGTAACAATGACTGTTCGTGCAGCAAATGCGCTTTCGATAAAGAATCTTATCGTGTCAAATGCTTCTGGTGCAGTAAACCCCACATTAAGAGCAGGAGATATAGTGCTCATTAGAGACCATGTGAATTTCATGTTTGGAGATAATCCTCTAAGAGGGGAAAAGGGTAACGAGAAATTTGTCAATATGACTAATGTATACGACGAGGCGTATAGAAGAATTATAAAAATGATTGCTATCAAACATAATATTCCGATAAAAGAAGGTGTTTATTGCGCAGTTATAGGTCCAAGTTTTGAGACAATTTCAGAACTCCTTCTTATGGAAAGAGTTGGAATTGATGTAGTTGGTATGTCAACAGTCCCTGAAGTAATACTTGCAAGATACTATGGAATGAAGGTGGTAGGTATTTCGTGTGTTACAGACAACGCATTTATAGAAAGGGAGGTCCAACACGAAAGGGTCGTTCAGGTTGCAAAGGAATGTGGAGAGAAGATATCACTCATATTAAGCGAATTTTTAGAGGAGGTATAGGTGTATGAGTGTTGTGGATATTATTGAAAAAAAGAAATACGGGGATACTCTTAAAAGAGAAGAAATAGAAACAATGATTTTAGGTTATACAAAAGGTGATATCCCTGATTACCAAATGGCAGCATTCCTTATGACTGTATGGTTTAGAGGAATGGATAAAAATGAATTAACCCACCTTACAGATATAATGGTTCACAGTGGAAAAGTGGTAGACTTATCAAAGATCAGAGGAATCAAGGTTGACAAGCACAGTTCAGGTGGAGTCGCTGATACTGTTACAATTCCTCTTGTCCCTATTGTTTCCTCTCTTGGAGTGCCTGTTCCTAAAATGTCAGGAAGGGGGTTGGGACATACGGGAGGGACTATTGATAAACTTGAGTCTATTCCAGGCTTTAGAGTTGAAATGCCTGTGGACACATTTATTGAAATTGTAAATAGAGTAGGTGGTGCAATCATTTCTCAAAGTAGTGAACTTGTCCCTGCAGACAAGAAAATGTATGCCTTGAGAGATGTAACTGGGACTATAGACAGTATTCCACTTATTGCTTCGAGTATTATGAGTAAAAAAGTTGCATCGGGGGGAGATGCAATAGTTCTGGATGTGAAAGCGGGAAACGGTGCGTTTATGCAAAATGTAGAGGATGCCCTTAAACTTGCGCAGGCCATGGTTGATATTGGGAATAGCCTTGGAAGAGAAACAGTTGCATATATTACAGATATGAATCAACCTTTAGGAAATGCAATTGGTAATGCAATAGAGGTAGAAGAAGGGATAGAAATTTTGAAAGGAAGAGGAAGTAAAAGACTTTTTGAAGTTATAGAAACTCTTGGGAGTGAGTTACTTCTCCTCGGTAGAAGAGTGAATACACTTGAAGAAGGAAGGCAACTCATAAAAGAAGCGATCAGTAGTGGAAAAGCGATCAGTAAATTGAAAGAAATTATTGTTGCCCAGGGTGGCAATCCAGAAGTTGTTGAAGACTACACGCTCCTTCCACAGGCGAAATTCAAGAAAGATATTGTGTGTAAGAAGAGCGGATACATATCGCATATAGATACAAAGGGTATTGGGAAACTTGCACAATTTTTGGGTGCGGGAAGAGAAAAAAAAGAAGATGTTATTGACCTTTCATGTGGAATTCTCTTTGAAAGAAAGGTTGGGGACACCGTGGAAAAGGGAGAAGTCGTTGGTAAAATTCTTGGAAATTCAGAAGAAAAAGTTAATGTTGTGGGAGAAAAGATTAATGAATGCTTCGAGGTAAGAGATAAACCACAATCATCTCTTCCACTTATTTATTATAGAGTATCAAAAGAAGGGGTGCAAAAGATCTTTTAATGAGCAATACTGTTATTTTGACGCATGCCGGGGCTGACTTCGATGCGATCTCTTCTGCTTATGCTGCAAAAATGTTATACCCTAACTCTATTGTTATTCATCCTGGTTCAACTGATGTGAATGTTCAGAAGTTCATAGGCATATTTTCTGATGTTTTGAATTTCAAAAAGGTAAGAGAACTTCCAAAGGATTTCATAAAAGATGTAAAAAGAGTAGTAGTGGTTGATACGAAGTTTAAAAACAGGGTGGGAGATGGAAGAGAATTTCTAAATACGAAAAATGCACAGATCGTTGTGTTTGACCACCATCCCGGAGAGAGTGATATCGAAAATGCAATCTGTATAAACAAAAATTTTGGGGCAAATACGACGATCCTCGTAAACCTCCTTAGACTGAAAAAAATCAATCTTAATCCTGTTGAGGCAACTATACTTGCACTTGGCATATATGAGGATACCGGATCTCTATCGTTTCCACAGGTAAGAGCAGAGGATTTTAAAGCACTGGAATTCCTTTTCTCTTTTGGAGTTGATATGAAGATCATCCATCGGTTTACCTCCCCATTCTTACAGGAAGAACAGGTTAATCTTTTAAAGACTTTTTTAGACAACCTGAAAGAATTCCGTGTTAATGGTTATAAGATTGGTGTTACTACTGCCGGGATACAAAAATACATCGCCGGTATTTCAATACTCGCACATAAAATTCTTGAAATGATCGACCTTGATATTGTGTTTGTATTGGTCTCCCTTGGTAATACGGTCCACATTATTGGGAGAAGTGTAAGTGAAGACTTAAATCTTTCTAAGATTGCAGAAATGCTTGGGGGAGGGGGGCACCCCACTGCCATATCTGCCGTGATAGAAGGCGACATTGAAGAGGCAAAAGAAAGAATTATCAACGCTATAAACACAGGAGATTTTTATACATTAAAGGCAAAAGATATTATGAGCGCCCCTGTAAAGACTATACCACCGGATACGACCATAAAAGAAGCATTTGAGGTAATGGTAAAGATGGGGTACTCAGGTCTTCCTGTTGAAGAAAATGGACGAATCACTGGCATTATTGAAAAGAAAAATGTGGAAAAGGCGTTTCTGTACAATAGGAGAAATAGCCCTGTAAAACAGTTTTTTTCGACAAAAATAGTAACGGTCTCTATGAATACAAATCTTAGAGAGATTGAGGATAGAATGGTAGAGGAGGATGTTGGAAGAGTCCTTGTCGAATACAACGGAAAGATAGTAGGCATTATTTCAAGAAGTGACCTGCTTAAGGCATATAAATTTGAACACCTTGTAAAGGAGATGCCCTCGAAGGAAGAAAATGTGCAGATTTTGGATAAAAAATATGTTGCAAAGGTGCTTACAAATGCATTAGATAAGTATACATTAAAAAAACTGAAAGAGTTTGGACATATAGGAAAGTCTCTTAGCCTCGAAATTTATCTTGTAGGTGGTGCTGTAAGAGATGCCTTTATGGGGAAGCGTATTGTTGACTTTGATTTTGTGCTTTCTGATGCAATTAAGTTCGGGGAATATCTCAAAAAACATTACAATGGGAAAGTGGAAATTTATTACGACACCCAGACTGTGCATTACGAGGAAGATGGTCTTCACTTTGACTTTGTCACATCAAGGAGAGAATATTACCTTGAAAAGTCACTTGTTCCGATTGTAGAGAAAGCAACACTCAGGGAAGACCTTGCACGAAGAGATTTCTCAATTAATGCAATGGCAATTGATATAAGCGAGAAGTTTGGGGCACTGTTAGATTTTTTCGGGGGTTACGAAGACCTTATCAAAGGTACTATAAGGGTTTTAAAGCCTCTTTCTTTTATTGAGGACCCTTCCAGAATTTTAAGGGCGATAAAGTATATGATCGAGTTGAACTTTAAACTCTCAAAGGAGACGGAATTTTTGCTCAAAAAGGCAGTTGATCTTGGAGTCTTAAGGAGTAGTAAGTCACAGAGGATCCAGGAAGAATTAAGAGAGTTGCTTGAAAAAGATGAAATAGAAAAAGTGCTACAACTTTTTAATAATTTTGATATTACGGGTGAATTGTTTAGAAGTAAGTGCTCAAAGAGTACAATTGTCTCAATTAAAAAATTTTTCAAAAGTGAAAAGGATAAAAATAAAAGACTTTTAGCGCTTATTTTTTTGCTCTATTTTGGCAAAAAAACTGTAGATATAAAAGAAATCTCCCAGATTTTTGGAATAAAAGTTCGAATTTTAGAAAAACTCATAAAAGCGAAAGATGTTTTATCGAGTTTGAAGAAAAAGAGTGGTGTATTATCGCCATATGACTTAGCAATAGAACTAAACAGGATTGATGAACTTTATATAAAGGCGTTCTTTTTAAAAACAAGGGGAAGGCTCAAAGATTTTTTAAGGGACTACCTTACAAGATATAGACAGGTAAAAATAGAAATAACAGGAAGGGACCTATTAAATCTTGGGCTTAAAGAAGGAGCACAGTTTAGAAGTATCTTTGAAATGCTCACAAAACTGAGGCTAAAAGGGATAATAAAAACAAAGGAAGAGGAAATAAATTATATTTTAACACATCGTGGTGAATTTGAATGGAGATAGACAAAAGAATTAAAAAGGTAGTTGATAATATTGAGCAGGTTATCAAAGGCAAAACGGATAAAATCCTACTATCACTTGTGCCGCTTGTAGGAAGTGGTCACCTTATATACATAGATATTCCTGGCGTCGGGAAGACAACTCTTTCAGAAAGCATTGCGAAGTCCTTTGATTTAAAAACTTCCCGTATCCAATTTACAGCAGATTTACTGCCCTCCGATATTATTGGAGTAACAATATATAACAGAGAAAGAAACTCATTCGAATTTAAGAAAGGACCGATTTTTGCACACATTGTTATAGGAGATGAAATCAACAGGACCCCACCAAAGACTCAATCAGCACTTCTTGAAGCCATGAGCCAATGCCAGATTACAGTTGATAACATCACATACAGGCTTGAGGAGCCTTTTATGGTTATTGCAACAGAAAACCCAGCCGAATTTACTGGTACTTATCCTCTTCCAGAAAGCGAACTTGACAGGTTTATGATATCTCTTGATATTGGCTACCCTGAAGAGGCAGTAGAACTTAAAATCTTAAATGGAGAAAATATTGTTGATGTAAAAGACCTTAAGTCAGTTATGACAAAAGACGAATTATTAGAGTTCGTTAAAGAGGCAAAACATACGCTTATAGAAGAAAGTGTCCTTAACTATCTTTATGAAATTGTAAGAAAGACAAGGACTTCAAAGTTTATAAGGCTTGGATTGAGTATAAGAGGTGGAATAGAGTATGTAAAAGCAGTTAAAGCATATGCAAAGATATGTGGGAGAGATTTTGTAATACCGGAAGATATCAAAACACTTGCAAAACCTGTAATAAAACACAGAGTTATCTTTAGAGAAACAGAGACAAAATTTAGAGATGAAATCATTGAAGATATTCTCAATGAGACAAAAGTTCCCATATAAGAAAATTTCCATAACAAAGTGCGGGATGTACTATGTTTTAATGCTTCTTATTATTGGCTATGCTGCTTTCAATTCAGGGAATAATCTTATCTACCTTATATTTGCAATTTCACTTTCTCTGTTTGGTGCTTCTTCTTTCCTTGCAAAGGAAAACCTCAAAGATATAGAATGTGAACTGGAAACACCAGAGGAGATATATGCAAAGAAGGACACCCTTATCGTACTTGAGATGTTGAACAGAACCAGAAGGAGAAAATTTTTTATCGGAGTTGAGGCATTCTCAAAGCAGGCGTATATTGATACTATGACGGGGAAAACGAGAATTAATTTCAGAGTAAGATTCGAAAAAAGAGGAAAAATCAGGGCAAATACCATAGATATCTCTTCTTCATATCCGTTTGGATTTTTCTTGAGAGAAAAACAAATTAAAATAGAGAAAGAAATGTATGTATTTCCTGAAATAAGAGGAGTAAAAGTAAAAACATGCCTGGGTGAAATTGGCTCAAAGAATAAGATGAATAATGAGGGTGAGTTTTACTCCCTTGAAGACTATCAGGATTTTATGGATGCAAGGAGAATTTCATGGAGGGTTTCAGCAAGGGCGAATATGGAAATGATTGTTAATCTTTCGACCTACGAGGAGGAAAAGATACATATTGTATTTAATAATTCAAAGAGGCTCTACAGTGAGAGTGAATTTGAAGAGGCAGTTGTTAAAGTTGCATCTCTTGCCTATCAACTGTTCAGAGGCAAAATTCCTTTTAGATTCTCCGGGAGTAACTTTGAAGTGAATTGCAGAGACTATGAGGACTATCTCCGCCTTATGAGGTATCTTTCAGAAGTAAAACTTGAGAATATTGAAGATGACACAATGCCGAAAGGCGGGATCACGGCGGATTTGATAGAATATGCGTAGATTAAATTCAGTTGATGTGGCATTTGTGATGTTTTCAATAACTTCAATACTTTTCGTTTCTCTTGTAGAAAATTATTTGCTTTTGCTTTCAGTATTACCGATGCTCTTTGTAATGCTATCAAAGTTTGAATACTCAAGAAGTGGGAAGAAATTATTTGAATTCATTCCACTCTTTGTATTCCTTATAACACTTACAGTACATCTTGATCTATTCCTTGTATTAACAATACTTCTTCTCACATCAATGGGGGCAAAATATATAATTTCTACAACGCCATCAGATTATTTTGAAATCTTTCTTATAGGTATAATGCTCTCCATTCTTTCTTCTATTGGCACGATTTCTTTTGCATTTGGTATTATAGGAGTTGTGTTTCTTATATCATCCTTTTTGTTCCTCTTTCTTACACAATTCAGATCGAAAGAGTCTCTTATTTTTATAAATAAAAGTTTGCCAGATACCCTTGAGATTGCGAAATTTTTTTCAATTTCATTGGCGCTTACTGTTGCTCTTTTTTATCTTATGCCGAGATTTTCATTCGGAGTCATCCAGGGGAATCCAATTACAAATAAGTCAATCTCAAATTTTTCAACGGATGTCTCTATTGACTCAAGACCTGTCGAACTGGATTATACAATCGTTATGAGGATTGAAAAAGAGAGAGGAGAGCCAGTTTACATATCGGGTCTAAGATATGCGACTTTTCTTCACGATAGATGGTATAAAGATGAAGAAACAACATATGTATACCCGGATGTAGGTGAGAATTTTTTAGAGGCTTCTCTTAAAAGAGCAACGATTTTTTTAGAGCCAAACAATACAAATGTTATTTTTAGAGTAGAGCCCGGGAAGGGGATACACGGAAAATTTTCTTATATTCTAAAGGACAACTTATCGAATCTTTATTTCAATATGCCTTTCTTTAAAACAATAAAATACGATTCCTACTATCTTAATGAACCTGAAAAAGTGACATTGAATGAAAAAGAAAAGGCAATGTATTTAGATTTAAGAGGTATTTCCTCACAGGTCATTGATCTTTCCAGAAGTATCACTGAAGGATCCCCAAAAGAAGAACAAAAGGTAGTTGCATTGGTAAATTACCTTAAGAGGAACAATCAATACAGCCTTACTCCAACTGCAAAAAATATTGAAGATTTTATTATGAACCACAAAAGTGGTTACTGTGAGCACTTTGCAACTGCATTTGTAATTTTATCGAGAGCAAGCAATATACCTGCTCGTCTTGTGTCCGGTTTTGTAACAAGTGAATGGAACGATACCCTGCATTATTACATCGTAAGAGCGAAGGATGCACATACCTGGGCTGAAGTTTACATAAATGGAACCTGGGTGAGAGTTGATCCTACCCCACAGATAAAAACAAATGTAAGTAATTTTTCTATTTTCCTCGAGACTATCCGTATGTTCTGGTACAAAGGCGTGATTACTTATAATGCAGAAAGTCAAATTGAAACTTTTTCATCAATCTCAACTGCCCTCAAAGATTTTGGAAATAGGGTATTTGAAGTACTTCATCTCATTCAGAATCATCTTTTCCTGCTATTAGGTGGTTCTCTTTTGCTTAGCGCCTATTTTCTTTTGAGGAAGAGGGAAAGGAATGATTACCTTGCATTGAAGATTATTGAACTCATTGGCGGGGAAAGACATCAATCAGAAACACTTTTAGAATTCGCAAAGAGAAGGAATAAATACGAAGAACTTAAAGAATTGATCACTTTATACTACAACTATAGATTTGCAAAGAGGCTTGAACTGGGAAATGAGATTTTAAGATTGATAAGAGTTTTTAAAGGTCAAAAATAATTATTGACAAAGTATGGTTATTTAGTTATAATTCAAGATGAGGTGATAAGATGAAAAAGATATTAACAGTTTTATTAGCATTATTTCTTATTGCAGGACTTTTGACTGGATGTGCCACAACAAAACCATCACCAGGTCCACAAAGTGGCAATTCAGAGAGGGATATTGCTCCAGATTTCTCCTACATAGATAAAAGTGGCAGTACTGTCAAGCTATCAGACCTTAAGGGAAAAGTTGTTCTTATCGATTTCTGGGCAACCTGGTGTGGACCATGCAGAATGACGATTCCACATGTCGAAGCAATTTACGAAAAATACAAAGACAAAGGTGTTGTAGTTATCGGAATAAATCTTGACGAAGGGGATGTTAAAAATGTTCAGCAGTTTATTCAAGCACAGGGTATGAACTATCTTGTTGTGCGAGATCCGAATAGCCAGGTTGCGGGACTTTATGGGGTGAATAGCATCCCAAGATTCTTCTTAATTGATAAAAATGGAAGAATTGCTAAAATGTTTGTTGGATACGATCCGAATATGGAGGATGTCCTTTCTAAAGAAATTGATGCATTACTCAAGGAGTGAGGTGAAGAATGGAAGTGTATGAAACTAATTTTAGAGAAGAGGTTCTAAATTCTCCAATTCCAGTTCTTGTAGATTTCTGGGCAGAATGGTGTGTTCCCTGTAAAATGATTGAGCCAATTGTCTTTGAACTTGAAAAAGCATATGCAGGCAAGTTAAAGGTCGTAAGGGTTAATGTGGATGAAAACCAGAATCTTGCAATCGAATATGGCATTATGAGTATTCCAACACTTGGAATATTTGTTAATGGAACTCTTGTTGATCAAATTATAGGAGCGGTTCCAAAGCGAGTTATCGTGGAGAAATTAAAGAAGTATCTCTTACCAAATTAGATGTTTTAGAGCCCTCGAAAGAGGGCTTTTTAAATTTCGCCTCTTAGTTTTCCTATAGTGTTTCTTACGAAATCAAAGTCCTTCTTGAAAAAGAAGTTTCCCATTACAAGGACATCTGCGCCTTCTTTTAAAACCAAAGGCATTGTTTCTTCGTTAACACCACCATCAACGGAAATAAGAAAATTGAGGCCATTTTTGTTTCTAAATTCATGCACTTTTCTAATCTTTGAGAGAGTTTCTTTAATAAATTTCTGACCAGAGAACCCTGGTTCTACACTCATAATGAGAAGTAAATCAACATATGGTAGGATATCGAAGATATACTCAACAGGAGTTAAAGGATTTAAAGAAACTCCGCATTTTTTATTTAAGGACTTAATGGTATTTATCAATCGAAAAGGAAACATTGTTGCTTCGATATGAAAGGTGATAAAGTGAGAAAATGGCGCAAACTTTTCAATAAACGCTTCAGGATAGCGAATCATAAGATGTGTGTCAAAAGGGATATTTGTGAGTTTTCTTAGTTGCTCACCTATAAAGGGCCCAAAGGTTATATTTGGAACAAAATTTCCATCCATTATGTCAAGGTGGAGGAAACTATCTTTAAACGATTCGACTTTTTTAATTTCGTCTCTCACATTTGTAAGATCTGCGGAGATGATAGAGGGTGAGATATAGAATTTCATTTTGAAACCCTTAATAAAACTTGTGTCCCCTTTTCTACCTTTGCATTTGGCATTGGATATTGATAAAGGACAATACCAGATGGAGCCCCTTCTACAGGCTTGTCAAATGTGTCAACCTTATAAAGAACAAGACCAGTACTTTCTAAAATTGACTTTGCCTCAGCAACACTTTTACCAATGACATTTGGTACTACAACAAAGGTGCCTATACTTATAGTAATATCAACTTTGGAATTTGGAGTAACGATAGTATCGGGGTCTGGTGATTGGGATATAACGGAACCAACAGGCGTATCTACCTCTATTTCCTCTATTTTTCCTATGGTAAGTCCTGCATCTAAAATTGCTTTTCTTGCTTCTTCAAAGGTTTTTCCAATGACATTTGGTACTACTACTGTAACTGGACCAGAACTCAATACAATCTTTACAAATCCGCCTTTTTTAATATCACTCCCTGCCTCGGGGTCCTGGGAGATAATTGTATCTATTGGATATTGGCTGCTTGGTTGGGTGAGCACAACCTGAAGGTTGAGTCCAGTGTTCTTTGCCAGGGCTTGTGCTTCCCCTACCTTCAAGCCGATAAAGTTGGGCGTTTTTATAATTTCGTTTTGTGCAGGACTACACCCGGAAAAAAGCGTAAGAAGAGCCAAAATTAAAAATATCTTATTCAGTTTCACATAGATATTTTACAACTTTTTGTATAATTTGCAAGAATTTTTCCTTTTATTTATACTTAAAGTATGAGAGAAATAATTGTCGCATATCCGGGCACATTTGACCCTATTACCTATGGACATATTGAAATAATAGAGAGAGGGGCTTTGATATTCGATGAAGTTGTTGTCCTTGTTGCAAAAAGAGAAGAAAAACATACACTGTTTTCCTTGGAAGAGCGTTTTTCCATGGTGAAAAAGGCAGTAGAACATCTGAAAAATGTAAAAGTGAGTATGCTCGATAAGTTGCTTGTAGATTACCTCGAGGAACATAATATTAAAATTATCTTAAGAGGACTGAGAAGCGAAAAGGATTTTGAATATGAAAGAGAGATGTTTGAAGCAAATTGTGCGCTTGTGAGGACAATTGAGACAGTATTCCTTATATCTAAAAGTAAGTATGCCTTTTTAAGTTCAACACTTATAAAAGAGATAGCACTTAATGGCGGAGATATATCGCAATTCGTTCCAGAGGTAGTCATCGAATATATGGACAAAAAGATAAGGAGAGGAACATGAATAAAAGTATTATAGATGAGTTAGATGAACTCAAAAGAGTTATAGAGGAGGCAAAAAGAGTACCCTTTTCAAAGTATATAACTGTGGATAGAGATATTGTCCTTGGTATTATTACAAGAATCGAAGTGATGCTCCCGGATGAGGTAAAACAGGCAGTGAATATTGTTAAACAAAGAGATGCGATTTTAAAGGATGCATATGAAGAAAAAAACCGTATACTTAATGAGGCAGAAAAAGAATTTAAGAAAAGAGTGGAAGAGTCTTTGGTACTTCAAGAAGCGCATTCATTGAAAGAAAAGATATTAAAAGAGGCAATGGATGAAAAGAGGCAAATAGTAGAAGAAGCCTACAGGTATGTCGTTGATATTATGAGCAAAGTTGAAAATATATTTGAAAAGGCGAGAAACTCGCTAAAGGAAAGCAGGGAGGCGATTGAAAATGAAATTACTAATAGACAGGATCATTGAAGAAAGTCCACTTACAATTGAGGAGAGTTTTGACATAAGAGATGCGCCTTTTAAACTTGCTACACCTGCGAAGGCAAAACTCACATTTGAAGACATTGGAAATAGGGAAGTGTTAGTAAAAGGGGTAATCATTGCAAGACTTAGACTCACCTGTGTTGTCTGTTTAGATGAATTTGAGGAAGAACTCAAAATAGATGTAAGTGAGACTTATGTGCCTAAAGAATACATTGAAAAAGGCGAAGAAAGACCTTTGGAGGAATTAAGCGAATTTGAATATACAGGGAATTATCTTGATACTTATGAAATTGTAAAAGATAACATATGTGAATTTTTGCCTCCGTATCCGAAATGTCCGAAATGTGCTTCTCAAAATAGTAAAAGTTGAATATAATTGAAACTAAAAGAGCCCAAGTTCCGCCTGCTGAGGATGGGCAGAGAAGTTGGCGGAAAAAATACCTCAGCCCCGGGGAATGCCGGGATAAGGGGAGCGTATGTATATCAATGAGGCAAAAGATAATGTAGGTCAACTTGTAGAAATAAAAGGCTGGGTTTATAATATGCGTACTTCTGGCAAGGTCATTTTTGTGCTTGTAAGAGATGGGACTGGTATTATGCAGTGTGTCGTATCAAAAAACGAAGTTGAAGGAGATGTATTTGAAAATGCAAAAAGGCTTACTCAAGAATCATCCGTCATTGTGAGAGGTATTGTAAGAGAAGACAAAAGAGCCCCATTTGGGTATGAGCTTCTCTTAAAAGGTCTTGAGATTGTTCAACTTACACAAGACTACCCGATTACACCAAAAGAGCATGGAGTTGGTTTCCTTATGGAAAATAGACACTTATGGCTCCGTTCAAAGAGACAGTGGGCAATCTTAAGGATAAGGCATAGAATCGAAAAATCCCTGAGAGATTTCTTTGATTCAAGAGGTTTTACTCTTATCGATGCACCTATTCTTACTCCTGCGGCCTGTGAGGGCACAACAACGCTTTTTGAAACAGACTACTTTGGAGAAAAGGCATATCTATCACAAAGTGGTCAACTCTATATGGAGGCAGCTGCAATGGCTTTTGGAAAAGTTTACTGCTTCGGTCCAACCTTTAGAGCAGAAAAATCGAAAACGAGGAGACATCTTATGGAATTCTGGATGCTTGAGCCAGAAGTTGCATATCTTACCTTTGAAGAGAATTTAAAACTTCAGGAGGAAATGGTATATTATGTTGTGCAGGAAGTATTAAGGCACTGCAGGACAGAGTTAGAAATTATTGAAAGGGATACAAGGCCTCTTGAAAAAGTTATTCCGCCATTCCCAAGATTGCACTATAGAGATGCAATTACTCTTCTCAATAAGAAGGGATTCAATGTAAAATTTGGTGACGACTTTGGTGGAGACGAAGAAACAGTTCTTTCAAATGAGTTCGAAAAGCCCTTATTTGTCCACCACTTCCCGAAAGGAATTAAGGCTTTCTATATGCAACCTGACCCAGACGACCCAGAGACTGTCCTTGCAGCAGACCTCCTTGCCCCTGAAGGATACGGAGAAATTGTTGGTGGAAGCGAAAGGATCCATGACTATGATTTGCTTCTAAAGAGGATGCAGGAGAACAATCTTCCAGTTGAAAACTACAAGTGGTATCTTGATTTAAGAAAATATGGAGCAGTTCCACATAGCGGATTTGGTATAGGGCTTGAAAGGACACTTGCCTGGATTGCAAAACTGCCCCATGTAAGGGAAACCATACCATTCCCGCGCATGCTTGAAAAAATCTACCCATGAGAGAATGCTCTGCAATAGAACTCCTTTCAGAATTGGATAATGCTCTTCCAGAAGAGGGACTTATTCTCCTTCTCGGAGAGCAGAATTATCTTAAAGAGCAGATAGAAAAAAAATTTGAAGAAAAGATCTTTAAAGACAATCCAAACTCTATTGACTACATTAAACTTGCCCCCCCCTTTACAGTAGATGAATTTTTAAATACGATATCCACTCCTCCTTTTTTCTCAACAAAATTGGTTATTGTTAAAGATGGAGAAAATATGACAAAGCCACTCTTGCAGAAAATTCTATCTTTCTCTATTCCTTCTTTTACAAAGGTATTAGTAATAACAAACGAAAAGGATATTCAAACTTTAAAAGGTGATTTTATAGTTGTAAAAGACTACACGGTGCCATTAAACAAAGTAGAAAAGTGGATTGAGAAAAAAGGGAGAGAAAATGGAAAAAGTATCTCAAATGAAGCAATAAAGGAATTAATAAGGAGACTTGATACGAATTTTTATGCCCTTTCAACCGAGATAAAAAAACTCTCTTCTTATGTAGGCGGGAGGAATGAAATCTCAAAAGAAGATGTTGTTTCTATCGTTAGGGAGATTCCCGAAGAGGACATTTTTGATTTTGTCAATGCCGTGCTTTTTGAGAGAAAAAATGATGCAATGAAAATGCTCCAGTACTTCCTGGGTAGTACAAACCAGGAAAATCTTATTCTCTTTCAAATGTTAAGGACGATTTCGATATATCTTATAGTGAACGACCTCAAAAATAAAGAAGGGATGACACTTAAAGAAATTAACGCATTTATTGAGCAAATCTTCCATATATATATAAAAAAATCGACGCTTGAGGAGGCAATAAAAAATATAGAGAAACTGAATATTCAAAGTCTTGTTAAGCACTATAATATGCTTGTTAATATCGATGCAAAATCAAAAACAGGGGAAATGAATCTCCCCCTTGCTTTAAGGGATTATATCTTATCGGAGTTCAGTTAACTTGTCCGTCTGTGCTTCCCTTTTTACCTGGTTGAATTTCTCCATTAACCTTGACTTTTTCCTTGCCACAGCATTAGGATGGAGAATGCCTTTTGCTCCAAGTTTATCGATGATCTTGATTGCTTCTCTTACTTTACTCTCTTCATATCCGCTTTTCTTTGCAAAATCCAATGCCTTTTTCAGAGCAACTCTATAATATTCGTTCCTCTCTCTTCTTTTTTCATCTTTTCTTGCTGACTTTTTCGATGCTTTTAATATTGGCATTTATTTACCTCCATAAATCATAAATTAAATTCCTCTATAGGATAGTGATTTTTCAAAATAAGTCAAGAGGGTGTTCGCATGAAAAGTAAACTAACGATACAGGAGAAATTCCTTATGGGAACTCTGGATAGACCCCTGTGTAGTGGGTAACAGTGTAATGTTTCGAAGTCTCCTTGAATACATACTTCTCAATTTCTGCCTTATGAACTATTCTAAACCAGTTGAAGGTAGTTTCAGGGAGGATGTGGTAGAGTTTGAAGATGACAAAAAGGGAATGGCGATCACTTTTAAGTTTTGGAATTCTTACCGCGTATCCTTCTTTTACATAGAATTGGAGACCTGATTTGAGAGCAGTTTCAATGTTTGCAGCTATTGTTGCTGGATTTTTTGTTTCTCCTCCTTCTGTATTAAACCACATCTCTTTTCCTCCATACTTATCTGTTAGTTTAAGTGAAACAAGATGATAGCCTGAATCATTTTGGTAGTAGAGGATGAATATTACACCATCAGGTTGGATGTCTCTATTTGAGTTTGCTTTTACCTGTTGAATAACCTGTCGAGGAATAGAGGAGAAAGGCATACTGCCTCCATATGCACCAATATGACGAAATGGCCAGCCAGGGATAATGTCGTAAAAAAGTAAAGCAACAATACAAACGATTGCTGTTATTACAGATAATATTTTTTCTCCTTTTGTTGGTTCACTTCTCGTTTCACTTCCCATATGTTCACCTCCTTAAGGCATTCCTGGGATAATAATGGACCAGGTATACCACTGGTAAAAATTTTGTGAATTATCAAATACATAAGTAGTTGCAGTAAAATCTGGGTTATATATTGTGATAGAAAGAGGACCAGAATTGGTGAATAGGGCAAAGAGTCCTAAAAATGCTAAAACAATTCCAGTAGCAGGGTTAGATGCAAATGGACCAAGTTCGGGCCAGTGAAAGGCGGAAGCAAGGGCTAAAGGCACTCCTACTACTGTTAGAATATCTCCAAGTACCTCCCATATTTTACTTTCAGTATGAATGGAAATGTTACATCCTTTTTCTACGTAGAGATGGAGACCTGATTTAAGAGCAGTTTCAATGTTTGCGGCTATTGTTGCTGGATTTTTTGTTTCTTCTCCTTCTGTATTAAACCACTTTGTTATCTCTCCCAGTCTATCAGAGTAAAGCGAAAAACCAACAAGATGTGGATGACCTTGGTCATCACGGTACCATGATACGAAGTACACAGTTACATTACCCTGTGTAAAATCTCTATCTGTTAATCCAGTAGCAGCTTCTATTAACTCTAAAACATCTGGTGGTATACTACTTTCTAATGTAATATTTGTCATCCCTGTTGGGTCTATCTTGTTCATGGGGTCATTTTCACAGTACTGGTAGGCATTGAAGGTAATAGGTTCCTGTATATTTTCAGGATAAGGGTCTTTTGTGAGGAATCTCATAAGGGCTGGTGAATACCATCTTGCACCCATAAGGTAGAGGTTTGTATCGCTGTCGTAGATAACACCGTATTCGCCAACATAGAGAAGTGGATCTGGAATATTATTTAGATTGTATTGTGAAAGGATTATTCCATAGGGAGAGTATGTGTATCTTGCAACGATATTCCCATTTATATCTGAAAGTGCTATTACATCACCATGTGCGTTAAAGTGGAAGAAGTATTTATTGCCGTTATATAGCATTGCAATAGGTGTGCCTGTTGCAGTGGTAATGAAGGAGATGTTAATATCCCCATCAATTCTGTATAGTCCTGTTACATCGTAGTGGAAGTTTCTCTTTATGCCGTTCTTGTCTTTTGATACAAGTCTTCCCTGTGCATCGTATGAGTATTTTATGACTGTTCCATCTTGGAGGGTAACCTGTTTTAATCTGTTATCAAAATCGTATGAGTAGGTAATACTCCCTTGCGGGGTTGTTTGAGAGATGAGATTGCCATTATTGTCGTATGTAAATGATGCTGTATATGAGGAAGTAGAAAGGGTAGTAATCTGGTTTTCGCTGTTGTATGTGAAAGTCTTTGTCCCCTCCTGGTTTGTTACCTTAAGTATATTTCCTCTTGAATCGTATTGATAAGATTCTGTTGTGTTGTCGGGATAGGTGACAGATGAAAGGCTTCCATCGGGGTTATAGGTATACGAAGTAGTCCTTCCATCTAACTGCATTGCTGTAATTTGATTTCTTGCATTGTA
>Ga0078972_1008956_pt1 | contig 20262 bp, 16 predicted proteins | sample YelNatPaOPGAMG01_FD_67568 | JGI IMG/M metagenome (GOLD analysis project Ga0078972, IMG submission 67568) | Hot spring thermophilic microbial communities from Obsidian Pool, Yellowstone National Park, USA - OP-RAMG-01 (SPADES assembly) (version 2) | ecosystem: Environmental > Aquatic > Thermal...
AGACGATATCACAGCCTTGATCATGGGATAGTTGATGACTCCATAAGTCGAGTTAACACGTCTTGAAGGTTAGAACCTCCGAAGATGTACATCTTCTTGTGGATGATACAAGAAGATGTAACGAGCTGGATGCGAAGCATCCGGCTCTCGGTTATATCGTGGCTTCGCCACGATATAGGGAGCGAAGCTCCCGGGTTCTCGGTTATTTGGATGCGAAGCATCCAAATAACGCGGAACCCAACGCGGAAGCCTGTTGAGATTCCAAAACTCAGATATAGAAGACGATATCACAGCCTTGATCATGGGATAGTTGATGACTCCATAAGTCGAGTTAACACGTCTTGAAGGTTAGAACCTCCGAAGATGTACATCTTCTTGTGGATGATACAAGAAGATGTAAACGGTGTTGAGATTCACGATATATGAGAATAGGACCATGAATACAGGTGTATTAGTGATCAGATATAAGTATAGACATAGAGATCGGGTTTCGTATAAGAATCAAGGACTTGATAGTATATCGCCGTTTGGACAAACGCTGATGCTATAATGTCTATGTTGATATCTGTAATATACAGGAATAAGATCATGATACAGGTGTATCATGATCAGATATACTGTAGTGGCTAATAGCCATGTTAACATATCGGGTTTCTGTGTAAGACGTGGACTATTAGTATATCTTAGTTCTGTTAATCCGACGATTAATATCTACGATATAGGTATATCGGAATAGATACGATAGAGATGTTAACATAGTTTGTACGCTTCTCATCGGATGAGTAAGATTCCGAACTTACATATAGAACAGCCATGTACAGTCTTTACTCGCTAACCGTTAATAACGATATGAGAGCTAACTCTCATATGTTCATGGTGGAATGATTTGTCCGATAGTTTTGCCGTATAGCTCTTTCCATAGCTCGAAGTCGGGTAATGTCGGCTCCACTTTTCTTAACTCGTTGATTAGACTCTTAAGCTGTCCCCTATTGTTATATTGACGACACACATTTAAGTTGTCTCCGATCACTCGCTTGCACTTCTTGAAGTCGGGGTAATTTTGCTTATCTAAGCCTAGGAACTCTAACCAACCCTGCCATTCATCCCATACCTTCCATGGCTCTTTAGGGAGACTGGGAATGTCTAAGTATTGTTGTGGCGTTAGTCCTTTGACAAGATCCTTGACACGTTGGTAGGATGGCTTACTTTCGCTAACAAGCTCCTCGATGGCTATCTGTCGTATATTCATTGCTATAATCTCGAAAGGTATGTGTTCCTTGTCGGTACAAAACCCGATACCGTTATTGGTAGCCACTACTCGAACTTTACCCATGCCATCACCACTGATAGCATCTAATATGTCCTTGTATCTCTTCTCGTAACTATCGGGGGTTAATGTATCGACATAATAACATCTCTCCTTACTCGTTTCTCTCCCGAGTCGTTCGACTTCGTCTCTCTCCTTACTCGTTTCTCTCCCGAGTCGTTCGACTTCGTCTCTCTCCTTACTCGTTTCTCTCCCGAGTCGTTCGACTTCGTCTCTCTCCTTACTCGTTTCCCATTTCCTAGTTCCTCGACCTAGTTCTTGCATTAAGGTCGAAGTTCCCTTATGTTTGACAATGTCCAGATTGATAACCATATCTAGACTGGGTAAGTCCCAACCTTCTCGACACTTATCTACCACCAATAGCGCAGACTTTCCTTGATATTCGACGAAGGCTTTTATTCCTTGAGCTCCTTGCGGCTTACGATTGTTATGATCAACAAACAAGCGGTAATCCTTCAGGTTGGTATAGGAATTCTTAATCTCGGTCAGTAGTTTGTACCATTCGTTAGCTTTGTCACAGGTTTTAGCTCTCATCAACACCTTGCCTGTTCGCGACATGGCTATAATCTTATCCAGACAACCTAGCATGTTATTAATGTCCTGTACATCGATACCTTCAACGAACCGACTATAGCTTACACGGATATCTGTAACAGCTTCTATCCATACGAAGGATACTGGAACGACTAAACCCATCTTAACACCCTGCAAGTAACTGATAGAGTCAAGGTAACAATTGTTGAACAGACTGGTTATGTACTCCTTCCTATCGTCTCTAATAGGTGTGGCGCTTACACCTATTAATACATCTATCCTTCCAACGAAGCTAGCTACCATATTATAAGTAGCCGCTGCACCTAGATGATGACATTCATCACATACCACCATACCCACATGTATGTGCTGATAGGACTTGAGGATACTGTCCGTATTAGCGATAATCAGGCTATTGTTGTCGATACATCTACGTCCTCGATCCCATCTAACAACCTTAACATCGCTAGGTATCAGTCTAGCAGCCTTACAACGCTCAACGATATCGGTGTCGAAGATACTAGCTAACACTTCCTTCCTCTCCGTGAACCATAGAACCGGCTTACGATAATGTTCCATGTAGTAACCGCACATCATTAACGTCGTTACACTCTTCCCCGATCCCGTTGGATGTCGAAGAATAGCCGCCTTACTCGTCTTTGATTCGCATAGCCGCTTGAACTTTTCGAAGGCTGTGAGTTGATGAGGATATGGTTTGATAGGCTGTGCAGCAGGTTGATGGATTTGATACGCTTGCTCAACGATGAGCCTTCTAACTGTATTATAGACTAGCTCTACTAACTCGTTCATGTCGGAACTATGAACACTCTCTATCCCTTCAACATCAGCGATATTTTGAGATGGTTCGGATAACGGCTGCATGGAAGCTACTATACAACCAAGAACTTCAACACCGATATCGGTAGCTAATCGTCTCAGCGGAGTTATGAGGTGGTCTAGTGTCTTGGTTGACACACTATGTTGTTCCCATTTGTCTTGAATTCCGATGATATGGTGTGGTAACTGGATTACATGATCTATTCCGTAGTAGATAGTCTTGCCGTAATGTTTACATATAGCGCTGTCCCCAGTATGAACTGGATAACCCAACGATACAAGTCTGTTGTGTATGTCATTCTCCAACTGCTTACCCGATTTCATTGCTTCAACTGGTTTCGGTCGTGTCTGCCTCGTTCCTGACTGTTCTGATATCATTTTGATAGTAAACATCATAGATATGAACGACAGAAGCCAGTCACTTAAGGGAATATTCGACTTACTTCGTAACCGCGAGTATATCACTGGTATTAAAGCACTTAAGATCGTTACCAGCTTCATAGCTCTCAAACTTCTAGACGGTAGTCTACAATTATCAGATTACGAAGGCTACATAGATGACCAGTTCGTGGAATATAACGTGGCGTATGTCAACTTATCTGCGTTAACAGCTGTTACAGATCCTAATTGGGACAAGATCGGTGTATTTCGTCGTGTGTGGAAGGAGATACTAGCGGTTCATCCACGTACCAGAGACTACTTCCCCGCTAATCGTCTAGATGATATTGAGCACGATGAGACGGTTAGCATGTTATTAGATAAGTTCAAGGCATTGAATCTAGATTCCAACGATATACTGGGACAGTTGTATGAAGATACATTCAATGCCGACCAGAAGACAAGGAAAGAACTAGGTCAGTTCTTCACTCCGCTACCATTAAGACAGTTAATGGTACAGATGGTTCAACCTAAGCCTGGCGAATCTGTGTACGATCCTGCTATGGGTACTGGTGGGTTGCTCATCTCCGCCTTAGATTACATGAGACAATATGGTCCAGTCGATGCTGATACTATCCGACACACCTTCGGCGGTCGTGAGGTAGAGGTGGATACTTACCAGTTAGCTGCTACCAACATGTTGATTCATATGGGATTTACACCCGACGATGTTAGATTGGGAGATTCGATTCGCGCACCTACTACCAACACCTACGACATCGTGGTAGCTAATCCTCCCTTCGGTATCAAGGGTATAGTCTACGAGACTCTGAATGTTGTAGGTAGAAGTAAGGAAGAGTATATCCCCTTCAAGACCAACATTGCAACGCTATTATTCCTTCAAGCTATTATCGCCACTCTCAAACCCGGAGGACGTTGCGCCTTGGTGTTACCTAATGGACAGGAGATGTTCTCCGAACAGAATGCCGACATTCGACAATATCTACTCGAAAGCTGTGATCTGAAGGAGATTGTTAGAATCGAAGGGAAGTCGTTCACTAATACTGGTGTTAAGACGGTTATCCTCTACTTCATCAAAGGACAACCAACACAGCAGGTATTGTTTACATCCTTCGATGGTGTGGATAAGAAGAATATAGATATCAAGACCATCCAACAGATCAGAGACAACAACTATAACCTGTATTTGGGTAACTACCTCAAAAGATTAGACGTGCAAGAGGACGACGATGCAGATGTGGCGCTGATGAAGTTAAGAGATGCAGTAGATATTAAGAGAGGTAAGTCGTTAACTAAGGCTAACGCTGTCTATGGACCCTATCCTGTGATAGGTGGAGGAGCTAAACCCTCCTGCTATCACAACGCTTATAATAGGGATGCCAATACTATCCTATGCTCAGCGGCTGGTACAGCTGGCTATATCTCTCGATATCCTTGCCCTGTGTGGGCTTCGGGTTGTTTTAGTCTAATACCTAAGGAAGGACTTGATAACGACTACCTGTACTTCTACCTCAAGACTATCCAGGAAGAGATATACTCTCTGCGTCGAGGAGCGGGGCAACCTAATGTATCAGCCAAGGACTTAGGAGCTATCGAGATACCTATTCCATCCCTCGAACAACAGAGAAGATTGGTGGAATCGTACCAGAAACTGGAACAAGATATCCAAGATGTCGAGGATAGTATCGCTAAGTTGAAGCTGGAGATAGAGAATATCAGACAACAACAACGGGAAGTATTGCAACAATCGTTACGTGGAAAGGTTAAGAGAGTTAGTAGCGACAGTCCAGTAGGTCATTCGACTTCGTCTCATTCGAGTCGCTCCGCTCCTAACCATTCTCATTCGAGTCGCTCCGCTCCTAACCATTCTCATTCGAGTCGCTCCGCTCCTAACCATTCTCATTCGAGTCGCTCCGCTCCTAACCATTCTCATTCGAGTCGCTCCGCTCCTAACCAATCTACAACAGTCAGACCAGTCCCTTCACCATTGCTGCAATATAACATGAACGAGCTGAAACAACTGCTCGAATATCTATGTGTTACATACAACTTTGCATGTAAGCCTGGTAGAAGTAAGATCGCAAGGGCTGAATATATCGTATCTATCCTACGCAGTCTAAAGCGGGAACAAGTGAGCCAAGATATTATACCATTCTGGCAATGGTGTAACTAGAACATATTCGCGATATCGCGAATATGTCTTGAACAAATGAGTATTATATTACAGACTATATTACTAGCCACGTTGATTCGTCAGGCTCATACCTTTGATTCGTTACCTGTTCTGAAGAGTTTACAGCGTTCTATGGATAATATCATCAGTAACTATAACTGGCAACAGTATATATTTCAATACGGTGAAGGTTATGAAGACTTATGGGATTTAATCGAAGACAACCCACAAAGCCATGTCGACGTCATTAATAGTCTAACCCCTGTCAAGATTCAAAGTTTAGGCAGGCAGTTCGGATATAGTCAAGAACTAAGCATTAGAGAGATAAAGCAGCTATTGACTGAAGATGTAACCTACAGGTGGTTATTAATGCTCGATACTGTCTTAATAAACCCAGTCATCATGAAGGGATTCGTCGACACGTTGATAGATGCCATCATCATCGCCTTACAGATCAGCGTACCTACCTTGTTAAACAAACGAGCCTATCTAATTGATAATCTTCCTAGTTATCGTCATATCGTCGATAATGGGATCCAATCGGACTCTTCATTAGATCTAGATCCAGATAACATCTACCAAACATTCTACAACTGTACAGATCTCCAGATCTATCATATCCTATGTGTTCAAGACATCTCACATCATTCTCGTGACAGTTTACTCAAACGCGCCTACGATTTAGATACGGGAAATGGAGACGCCTATATAGTCGAGGGAAACTGGATCAACTACATATATCAAAGAAATAAATATCCTATTGATTCGGAAGAGATATATGGAGCTCTTGAAGTGTTAGCAACATCTTATGTGACGCCAGACGTTAATGTATCACAGATCTACTATGGATTGAACCTAACGCAGTTATCAGTGAACTACTCTAGTGTCTTACCTGGAGGACAGGAATGGAATAAGGCGATGAAACTCGCTATAGAAAACGAAACCATCCATAGAGAAGAAGACTTCATCAAACTCCTCAACTATTGATCTACCTTGTGATGAAGTCGGTAACTCTTCACGATATATCTAGAACATATTCGACAGCTGACTGTCGAATATTAATCGAAGTAGGGTTGCATACATACTGGATCATGCTTGGCATTAGGTAACGAGGCTAAGTAGTCGATCACCTTTTTGTATGGTACTTGCACTATCCTATACTTGTCGATATCGGAGATCTGAACCGATATGGCTTGAATCACGACAGGAATTCTACCACTAGTTAAGAAGTAGAAGGCTATAAGAGGATACTGTCTCTTACCGTCCAACACTACCGGCACTTGGAACAACTTACGAAGACTATTCAGTAGTTGATGTGCACATTCCGGACTGATACCCAATTCCATAGCTTTATCTATTTGCTGTTGACTAAGTTGGGTCACTACCGACTTGGGTCGTCCAGTAAAGGCTGGTGGTTCTGGTAGATAGTCTTCGAAGGGATTATCGTACATTCGAGTTACCGAATTGGCTGATCTCTCCCATCCTTCTATTCCACTACGCTCGTAGTATCTATCCATTTGCCCTAGGGTTATTTTCGTAGTTGAAATGTCTGAACCAGAGACGACACCGTTCGACAATGAAGATTCTCTCCTGTACAAGTGGGCACATTATTATCAACAACCTGTTAGGTATATGTTGAGGATCGATGGCGTGTTTCTTCCTATGATTCCTTATATCTCAGATCAACTACCGCAATCGGTGGATCAGCATGTTTTGTTGGATATCTATCATCGGGTATCTTCTCCGAGTGTTTATCCATTGCCTAACAATAGGCTAGAGACAGATGTAGCTATCATCGTCGCGAAACACGTCGATAATCCGGAAATGGTCGATGTTATCAACGACTACTATCGCTCCCTAGGTTTGGAGGCTTCTATTACAGACTACGACGATCTACAAGAAGCCATAACAAGATTCGACTACTACTTCAACCAATACTTACAACAGGATCGAGTAGTTCTCAATAAGTTGCTAATCCTTCAGACCGAACTAGGACAACAACAAGCTCTATCCAGTTCACAAGTCAGTATCACTTCCGTAATTCTTCTATCGACTCCCAAGATCATGGTATATAAGAACGGCGAAAGAGTACCAGGACCTGAACCAACACCAGAGCAAGGACTAGATATTTGGAACTTAACCTATCTAACACACTATGTTCCTTTCGTTCGTTATAATAGTCGTGATACGTTGTCTAAGGTATACTTGGAACGACTCCCCGACAATCTAACGACCATTATCCCAGCTAATATCTACCAAACAGGGACGATAAGTGCCACCGTTCGTCTAATCGATCAAGAAACAACGACAGCACGAGCCTTATCTAAGGCTTATACTACTATTGTATACGATCTAGACAGTAACACCTTGTCTATCCCTATTCCCGATACTTCCGATCCTGAAATATACCAACGAACCATAGATAGAATCGGCGACTCGTTTCCTTTAGCGTTAGAACAGCTTCGCTATGGAAGAATAGGTGGTGTATTTGTCGTATACGACGTAGCCTTCAACAACGCTATCTTGCTAGATATGATCCTAACCTTCCCTATCTTCAATTCTTATGTGTATGTCGATGAATCTGACGGGATAACCAAGGACAAGATTACTATCTTGTACCGCTCTTTTAATCAGCAACGTGAGAGTGTCAGAGCCTCGTTGAGTCGCGGAATACTTAGCGAGAATCAGCAATTAACACTGCTAGATTCCGACTCCAATGTAGCCCTATACGATGTTAACGCGGGTACTCCGTTTGTAACTGTTAACATCGTGCATGCTGACAATGTTGACACAGCTAATAGATTCATGGAGATCTTCCGACGATTACTAAGCTACTATGTTATGTATCACGCCGATGTAACTAATACATATCAGATCTTCTTAGGTCGTTCCTTCGAACCTGCAACGTTGGAAGCTAGTAAGATACCAGGAGTAACTACCGATGTATTCGTCGACGGCTTATCTGACCAATTAGCCTTGGTAGCACCTCATATCTTTGTCAAGAACTACTCACGTACTTGTCAGAGTGCACATAAACCCGCCATCATCCAACCAGACTACATAACCCAATACACAAGTCAGACATTCATTAAGTCGGGTAAGGAGTATCATCGTCAAGTTCTACCATATCCGAAAGACAATCCAGAGATTTATATAGTCTGTCCTAGCGATACCTATCCCTTCCCTGGCGTTAAGGCTTCTAGATTGTCTAATATGGATAAGTATCCCTACATTCCCTGTTGTTACGAGGATGATCAAACAACTAAAGCGGGTTCGGACTATAATCGCTTCTATCGTGATAATCAACTCAAGGCCAAGTCTAGTACTAGACATCACAAGCTGCTGACTAACAAGGTGCTAGAACCCGGTAGAATAGGTAGCTTATCCAATTCCATCACCACATTACTACAACGAGACATTAGCCTCAACGGTTTAGAATTATCTCGTTACGGTGTTAATATCGGACCTAACTCTTTCCTTTACTGTGCTTGTATCGCCAATAACGATCCGGATTATTGGAACGCAAAAGACAAGGAACAATACATACGACAATTAAGGGTCAAGTTGGCAGGATTCGATCCTAACTTAGTTAAGCAAGAACTGTACGATCTGACCGATGACGAGATTGTAGCTAGGATTACAGACACCGATAGCTTCTTCGATCCCAGTGTGTTCTATCGACTGGTTGAGGAAGCCTTCGATATCAACGTATACGTATTCTATCCAGCTCCTAATAAGGGAACCGAACCTGGTGGGATTGAACTTCCGCGACATCGTCTGTTTCACGTTCAACCACTTCGACAACGTCCTTGTATGTTAATTCTCAAGCATCGTGGGGGTGGTTCTGATGCTCTACCTCAGCCGCAGTGTGAGTTGATAGTGGCTTCGATCGATAAGGAGTACCAGATGTTATACGGTCCTCAGATGTCTCGCATTCTATTCGAAGCGACTAACGCTATGAACCAAGTGTATACTTGGTTCCCTAATCCTATTAGTGCTCATACCAACTTCTATAATCTGGTCGATTATACAGTCATGTTCCCTAATCCAACAGCACAATACATCGATTCCTATGGTAAGTTACGAGCTCTAATCTCTGACGGTATCACTGTCTACTTCCCACCTTCCCAACCTGTTAACCTCCCTACAATGGAAGGACCAACCAGAGTTAAGGCGTCGATAATCATCGACAAATACGGACCTCCTTCAGCTGTTGATCGTGATAGAGGACTATGGTATCCATTAGGTGATGTAGCTAACGCCCTATACTTTCCCATCGAACCCGGATCGTTACAACTTAACGGAATAAAGCAAGGACCACTAGATCCTCTATTTGCCCCACGAAGGATCGGTAAGATCGATAGAGTCAGACTACTCAAGAGAGTGCTTAGAATTCTACTTCAGTATATCTTATGGACCTTCGCCTTAATGTCTGAACAATCGAATAGTTCTCCGAGTCGTTCCACTCCTAACCAGTCGACTTCGTCTCCTTCGAGTCGTTCCACTCCTAACCAGTCGACTTCGTCTCCTTCGAGTCGTTCCACTCCTAACCAGTCGACTTCGTCTCCTTCGAGTCGTTCCACTCCTAACCAGTCGACTTCGTCTCCTTCGAGTCGTTCCACTCCTAACCAGTCGACTTCGTCTCCTTCGAGTCGTTCCACTCCTTCGAGTGTCTCTTCTCCCACCACTTTAGTGTCAGACTATCTACAGCAGTGGATTACAGTCGGTAATGGTGAACAGGACGATCTGCAACTATACGATCTAACCAACGTTAAGCGTATCCTTCCGGTTGTATCCACTGTTCAACAAGCTATAGATTACATCAACGATACTATCCCAGGTATGATAAGGAACAATCGCATATATGTTCCAGATTCCAAGGTTGCACAAGGTGTCGAATACTATCTGAACTCGTACCTAGCTAATACTAGACCTGAACAGAGAAAGCCTATCAAGACCATTGATGGATTATACGAGGAAACTATCGACTTCATCCAACAACCCAATACAGCTATATTCCTTAAACAGTCCGATCTAGATAAGTGGATGAACAGTGTTAGCTTAGAAAGAGCTAGAGTTACCGATATCCGCGATAAGTTACAAGTTGAATATGCTGATAGTAGACAGCCTTATCTCTACAAGACTCCAGACAACGATGTATACTTAGTTCAGAACACATCACGAGGTAGTGTAACCCAAGCCTTGCAGATAGCTGTAGATTGGTCGTTACACGGAATCAATGACGGTTACGAAGCTATCGACTATAATGAAGAGATTGACCATGTTATGTATACCATTAGTACCACAGGAGGTCTAGCCATTGTTAAGCAACCACATAGTCGAGATAACCTATTACAAATCCTTAGATACCCCGATGGTCGACATGCCGCCTTATTACCTCTAGGCATTTTGGCCTGAGTTCATAACACCGAAGTGTTATGAACCGATATCGTAATGTCATCTGGATATCCTAATAAATGACCGACATAGACCTATTATATCTCTTTCGAGACGCTATCACCGCTCATCGAGCCACTGAAGCATGGAACATAGCCGATCAGATTTCGGAATATCCCTTTGCCGACTCCAACTTTGGAGAGATGGTGTACTGGTCCTATCTTCTGTCTAAGAAGGATCTGGAAAATGTAGGACTCGATCCTGAACCTGTTTCGGAGCTATTAGACAGTGGTATCCCTTACGTTAGTGATATCGATCCTATCTACTTTTTAACTGGTACAGAACTGTTAGACCGAATACGGTACATCATCGGCTTCCTAATCTCTGATAAGTTAGATGAGGTGTTTAGCGATCCCGACATACTTCGTTGGTCTATAACCTGTATCCCCTCACGACATCGATTGGAAGAACGATCGACTACACTAGGCTTACATCCCGATGTTATCGAGACACAGTTACACGTACTAACTGGACTAGTCGACGACTCTAATCTACTCCGTCTATGGATATCGAGAGGAACACATTACAAGTTACAACTTCCCGAGTTCTGTCCTGTAGTGGATGTAGATGTGGAAGCCGATGTGTATTCTTTTGTTCCTTTCCATGAAGTGCTAAGACAAGCTAGATACTTTCCACAACTACGTCAACTAGCTAACCTATTAATTCGAGACAATCTAGCCGAAAGTTTGGACTTATCGACTACCACTCCATCCGTATTACTAGAGTTGTACGATCGCGATCTGTTGACTGGATTAGATATACGTATTATAGCTGTCAATGCCCTATTAACTCATCAGGCTAGAGTATTAGCTACCTTATTGGATAACGGTTTACTACCCCAAGGCTTGGACTATATTCGCCAATTGGTAACATCAATGAATTCGGATACTGTTATGTCTATCATCGATATGGACACTATAGGTTGGACTTCCGATATCAACGATATTCTGCCTGTTTACAACATCAACAACACCTGGCAGCAGCTAGCCAACTTTTTAGATAAACACAGACCAGTGGAACAACACAACAAGATACTGATTCGAATGCTGGACATCCTTTCAGCTTGTATCGCCGATGATACTGGTGAAGAACGTATAGCGGTTGTAGCTTATATCTTAGACAACGATGACAATGAGTTGCTACACCAATATGTAGCAGATAACCAACAGCCTCGTGATAGAATAGCTCAATGGAGAAGGCTGAAAGATGAAAATGAAGCCGGACATTACCTATTCTAGACGAAGGAAGGATAGGAAGAACACGACTCCTTACGCCGGCTTATTGTCTACATTACCCTCCGATATTAAGATGCACGCTATCGCCGCCTTCTTACCTATCGATTGTCTGTATCCCATACGTATGTATACACCGCATAGATTCGGCGAATTAACACGACAGTTATTAACTACCGAAACAGGTACGTACCAGTTACTAACAGCGGCATTGAACAACAGAGACGGTTGGGCTGTTCATCGTATAGCTACTATCATCAATAGACGGGCCAATAACATCACAAGAGTTGACTGCGAGTATACTCTGCTTAATCTTCCCTATCTTCGAGGATTGGAACTTGGTGATATCGACTTCCTTCGCGCCTTATTTCAAGCCAGAGCAGTGTATTTAGTGTCTGTATTCCTCTGTGCCAGTCGTACCTTGTACGAACCTCTAACCAAAGGTACAACATCCGCTGTGGATATTCTAACGTCCGATGATATCGTTAATGTTGTGTCTGGATCAGCTTTCAGACTATACGGTGAAGGATTAGCGAACCCCGATACCAGAATCGTAGACGCTATTAAGCGAATCTATCTGCGATGTGGTACTATTCCTAGCGAAATTAAGAGAGCCATTGGTAAGGGAGGAATGGACGATAAACAATTCCTCGAATGGTTAGGAGCGAAGCGACTCGAATGAGACGAAGTCGAATGGTTAGGAGCGAAGCGACTCGAATGAGACGAAGTCGAATGGTTAGGAGCGAAGCGACTCGAATGAGACGAAGTCGAATGGTTAGGAGCGAAGCGACTCGAATGAGACGAAGTCGAATGGTTAGGAGCGAAGCGACTCGAATGAGACGAAGTCGAATGGTTAGGAGCGAAGCGACTCGAATGAGACGAAGTCTCTTATCTTCACAAGTTAGACGAGATAGCTCGTCTAACTTACAGAGGTTATAACCATAATGTCTATGTGTTCAAGTCTGGTACATCCTTCATTAACTGTCTAAGTTCAGCGACCGCTTGTCCTACCACCAACTGTCCATCGGGGAGTTGTACCTCAGTGAATAGACCTGGCTTGATTTGTCGAGTTAATTCGAGTTGATGTAGCTTATAACATTCGTAGTTGAACAGAGTACCATAAGCTACACCATGACAATTGGATACAATAAAGAACGAAGGGTAAGATATCAGACTTCTTAGCTTATCTATCAGCTGTTCACGACTACGATAACTAACGTAAGCCATACTGAGCAGAGTGCTATCACTGTAATGCTCCAAGATGTAATCTGGATGTTCGGAATGGACAAGTGTAGCTGTGTCGGGCAATCTATCGTATCGGCTGGATATAACAGGAAGATAAGAGCCGATGTTATCCTTCAAGTACTTGACGATATCCATACCTGGAGGTACTACGATTCCTAACTTTGATACTACTTGCTGAGGATTGGTATCGATGGCTTGTAACCAAGGATTCAGGTACGATGTTACTACTTGTTTATACTCCTCCGAAGCTATCGAATGAGCTCGATAGCTAGGTATAGTAACTACCAGTGTCTTAAATAACTCGTATAACTGATGAATATTATCGGGTAACGGTGTGTTGGGATCTATTTGGCGAATCGTATTCCTAAGTCTGGCTTCCGAATCTTCAAGATTGGCATGGATCATCTGTGCAGTAAGCGGATCGGGGATGAGTCCTAATCTCATTCTAGCTAGTAAGTAGGATAGTTCAGAAGTGGTGGTAGCTGTCCATCCTCTAGGTATCTGATACTTGTGTAGTTGGTCTAACAACCAAGATACAGGATAACGACTCATATCATATGCTGTGGTATCTAATACCTCCTGTCCACTACGTGTCGGCGCTATCATGTATGGATTATGTATCTTGTCGTATACGATTGGCAATATCTGTGTTAAAGTCTCAACCACCTCATCGTTTAACACGGTAGAGTTATACAATGCTTCGACTACTTGTTGAACAGAGACAAAGCTAACAGGCGGTGCAATTCCCAAGTCTAGGTTGGTGTATAGAGTCTGATAAATGCTAGGATTTCGTAGGATAGCATGAGTTAACGAATGTAAGTACTGAGACTCTAATTGTTCTTCTTCGTATGGAGATAGCAAGGTTCTCATTTGATACGACTGAATTCAGTCGTATCGTCTTTAGTCAGGTTTGTTGGATGATATCGAAGCTGAGTTGTTGACATAGTACTATTCATCTATTTTCGCAACGAAAATGAACCACGACATTTCATGTAACGGCTCGCATGACTGGAAGTGGCTACTGGTTATCGGGACTCTTTTTATTATCCTGGGGATACATTCTGCTGGTAGACTCAGAAACGACTTGGACGACGATTACGAACTTAACAATTATGCTACCTTCTGGGCTTTATGTCTAACGTTGCTAGGTATCATAGTGTATGTGGGTGTTGTAGGTCTACAAGACCATGTAGAGGAGAAGCTAACCATTGTTATCTTGATCCAGCTAGCGTTGGGTGTAGCATGGGCTTACTTCATCTGGAAGACCAATAAGAAAGCTCTTCTATTCATACAGTTATTACTACTGGCGTCGGTGGCTTATCTTATGTACATATTCTCTACTATCTCTACTTTCGCATTTATCATCTGTATCGTTTACTTTGTTACTATCATCTACGCTTGCTATTTCATAGCGAAGTCCCTAAACGGCGCTCAAGACGTGGAGATGAGTTAGATAGCTTACACATCTTTAGCAGTCTCAAGGCTTGACTAACACTACGGAAGCTGATGACTTGACCAGTATCATCTTTGACATGCACAGTGAGAGTGCAAGGAACAGGAGAGAAACGACGTGCTGACATTTAATAACACACGAGCTTTTCGTGTGTTACATACATTTGCGGCAAGTGGGTTGATAGAATTCCGAACCACCTACTAACACTCTATCACAATTATCAACCACACGCTTAGTGAAGGGTGCATGATTGGTAACACCCTTATCGAGACAACTACGACAATAGGCCAACTTCTTGGTTACGCTATCAGCTTCGGTAATTAAGGCTAGCACTTTATCGAAGGGACGACGTTGGTAATCACCATCTAACGATGAGATGTATACTATCTTACCTTTATCGACCCATTGTATTACTGTAGCTATATCGTTAAAGAACTGTCCTTCATCTACTCCGATAACATCGAACAGTTCAACATCGATGTCCAAGGATGAAGTCTTAATAATGGTCACGTTAGAGGGTAGGCAATAATTGGTACGATGACTACTCACAATCTCTGCTCTAGTATCATAGCTATGATTAACGAATAGACAACGCTGACCAATATCGGCCAGTAGTGCCAACTTACCCAATAACTCGGTAGTCTTACCAGAGAACATAGGTCCCAGGATGAGATGAAGCTGCCCCATTTTCAGTTCTATAATGCTACCTCATCGATTACATAGCTTCCGTTGTCGAACTTTCTAACTCCTTCTTACTCAACATGTCCATGCTTTAGTTGACTATCGTTACACAAATGATAGTCGTTCCCACTTTCCTTCTTCGTTCAGTTGATCCCGTAGCTGTGTTAGAAGCTTATCAACGCGGAGAATATAAGAACGTAACACAACCACCCAGTAGTAAGGTTTCGATGTCTAACGGTATCTCTCTAGCCCCATCATACGGTTCAAATCCCGAATCTGAGATCTATACTTATCGTAATAAGTCCAATAATCAGATCGTGGTGGTCACTACCAATCATCAAGCCTATACCGCTCATATCAATGGTGAAGTTTACGTACCTCGTCGTTGTTTATGGTGTCGCGGTCCCATTGAAGAGCCCATCGGGATACCAGTCAGACTAACCATCGATACCGAAGGTGTGTACCACTTCTTAGTAGATCGTCCCTATTATTGTTCTTTCGAATGTTGCTTCGCGGAGATATGTCTCAACAACAGCAGATGTATCCGAGATCCTCTGTATTACGATTCGGAGCAGATGCTGAGACTATGGTTTAGAAGAGCGGTTGGAGATACCGAGCTTATAGCAGCCCCCGATTGGTGGCTATTAGATGAGAACGGAGGACCTCTGTCAAGGAAAGACTGGAGCAGTCATCGCTATACTCGTATGTCTGGCATTATCACTGCACCCATCAAGGTAACCTACTCTGCATAAGTGTGTGACACACTTATGCGAAATATTATCCGACAGTAAATGAACACGCAATACGTCGTAACTAACTCAACCACCTCATTGAACATGATAGCCAATCAGACCGGAATACCTGTTCGCACATTGATTAACTGTAATCCTATGCTTATGGGTTACACCAGTAACTCAGCCCTTCCTAAGGGTACAGTAGTTAATATATGTCCATCATTAACTACTGGCATGTACGATACAACCGCTACCAACACTCTCGCTAACCAATTCTATGCACAGATACAGACAGCTGTGGCCGATATGCAGAAGCAGACAGCTACCGATTTAGCCGCAGCACAGAAGATGACACCAGCCTCTTGTCAGTCTATGTTATCTAAGATCATGAACAAGCTTGGTAATATCAAGACTAATCCTCAAGATACTCTGACCATCACAGTCGGACCAATCGATTTGATTAATGGTGTCAACGATTGGCATGTAGTGTTCAAGTCTAATAGTAATAGATTGCTGACAGCTATTCAGAACGCTATTCCTGAAAATGGAACACTTAACGCCAATGCCGGTACATTGTCCTATCCGATCGATAAACTGTACAAGTTCGCCGTCGATGCTGAGTTCTGCATCAGCAACTATGGACAATTCAGCGCCATATATTAAACATATACGACGATGTCGTATATGTCATTCGGTAGGCGAGAAGAAGCGCTTGATAGGAGTAACCAGATCTGGGAGTGTAGAACCTATCTCTTCTACCTTTGCTAGAATACGATAACCTAGAATCTTGGTGTTTGTAGGAACCTTATGAATCTGAGGATTTAACTCATCCATGTGACTCTTCCAACTTATCAGTTGCTTCTTAGCGTTATCCCAATAACTGGGACCTGTAACCATTAGTCTAGGTTTTGTTTCATCAACCTTCAACGGTTCGTCCATCTTTCCAATGGGTAAAATATGACATTTACGAGTTCCTACTGGTTCTGGATCGGAGTGTCGATAATAGTGTTACTCATCGTTAATCTCCTATATCGTCCCAATGAATCGAAGAACGACCCTACATATTCTTCCGCTTCTCTTCCTTCGATATCCACTACTCATTCTTCCGCTTCTCTTCCTTCGATATCCACTACTCATTCTTCCGCTTCTCTTCCTTCGATATCCACTACTCATTCTTCCGCTTCTCTTCCTTCGATAGCTACTACTCTTCCTTCTCATCCTGCACCTACATATCAACCTATTAATGTCGTTAAGAGATCGAAGGGAGAAGCCATATGTTGCCAGGTAATGGAAGAGTTAACAGGTAAGAGGTTTACAACGGTACGTCCACCATTTCTTAAGAATCCTGAGACTAATAGGAATCTCGAGATAGACTGTTACAATGATGAGCTGAAGATAGGAGTCGAATACAATGGTATACAACACTACGTATATCCCAACTTCACAGGTCAAAGCTACGAACAGTTCATCAATCAGGTTAGACGAGATGAGTATAAGATTAGAGCCTGCGATGAACACGGTGTGTATCTGATCACTGTTCCATATACTGTCCCACATGATCAAATTAGGGATTATCTGATCGATAGACTAAGACCATTAGGACCAGATATCTTCGCAAGTACATGAATAGATCGGAAAGGGTTCATAACAGTGTAGAGAACAAAAGGAAACTATATCGGTGTATGCTTGTTGGTATCTGATCACGATATATCTATATCGTGATCCCATTCCTATATCGTGGATACTAACAAAGACATATAAGCATCAGAGGTTTGGCTAATACATCGATATACCAACAAGTCTATGAGTTTATTGGTAAATCTCGTATGCTTGAATCTATATCGATGTATTAGCTACTACTGTATAACTGATCATGATAGACCTCTATCATGATACTAATCCCATATCTCTCTGATACCAATAAAGAATATAAGCATCAGCGGTTTGGTTTAAACTACGATATACCAACAAGTCTATGAGTTTATTGGTAAATCTCGTATGCTTGTATCTATATCGATGTATTAGCTACTACTGTATAACTGATCATGACAGATCTCTATCATGATATTAATACTGTATATCGTGGATACTAATCCGATACATCGTGGATACTAACGAAGACATATAAGCATCGCAGTTTATCCAAATCTACGATATACCAACAATTCCATATCTATACAGAAATCCCATCTCTTGTTAGTATATTGATGTATTAGTCACTACTGTATATTCTATCATGACAGACCTATATCATGATATTAATCCCATATATCGTTGATACTAACAAAGAATATAAGCATCAGCGGTTTGGCTAAACTACGATATACCAACGAGTCTATGTGTTTATTCGTGAATCTCATATGCTTATATGTCTAACAGACACTACTTATAACCGATCATGACAGATCTCTATCATGATACTAATCCTATAACTCGCGGATATCGACAAACAATATAAGCATCAGCGGTTTGGCTAAACTACGATATACCAACAAGTCTATGTACTTATACAGAAATCCGATCTCTTGTTGGTATATTGAAGTATTAGCTGCTACTCTATAACTGATCACGACAGACCTCTATCATGATATTAATCCTATATCTCTCGGATATCAACAAAGACAATAAGCATCGCAGTTTATCCAAAACGCTGATATACTAACAAGTCTATGTGTATTATTCATAGATCCGATCTCTTGTTGGTATATTGATATATTGGCAACTACTCTATATTAGTATCATGACAGACCTCTATCATGATACTAATCCTATACATCATATAACCCAACAAAGCATATAAGCTTCCGGGCTTTATCCAAACATCGATATACCAACAAGTCTATGAGTTTATTGGTAAATCTCGTATGCTTGTATCTATATCGATGTATTAGCTACTACTGTATATCTTATCATGACAGATCTCTATCATGATAATAATCCTATAACTCGCGGATATCGACAAACAATATAAGCATCAGCGGTTTGGCTAAACTACGATATACCAACGAGTCTATGGTTTATTCGCAAACCCGATCTCTTATTTCTATATCGATGTAGTAGTCACTGCTGTATATTCTATCATGACAGACCTCTATCATGATATTAATCCGATATATCGTGGATACCAACAAACAATATAAGCTTCCGGGCTTTATCCAAAACGCTGATATACTAACAAGTCTATGTGTTTATTCGTAAATCTCGTATGCTTGTTGGTATATCGATGTATTAGTCACTACTCTATATTCTATCATGACAGACCTCTATCATGATAATAATCCTATAACTCTCGGATACTAACAAACAATATAAGCATCAGCGGTTTGGCTAAACTACGATATACTACAATTCCATGTGTTTATTCGTAACTCCGATCTGTTGTATCTATATCGATGTATTAGCTACTATATATTCTATCATGACAGACCTCTATCATGATAATAATCCTGTATATCGTTGATAACAACAAACAATATAAGCTCAGCGGTTTGGCTAAACTACGATATACTACAATTCCATGTATTTATTCACAAACCAGATCTCTTGTTAGTATATCGATGTAGTAGTCACTACTGTATATTCTATCACGACAGACCTCTATCATGATATTAATCCTATATCATATATGATATAGATAAGATCAACACATTAACCAGACAACGATATAACAACAAGCCTCGATATAAGATAGATCAAATGTATCCTATCGATGTAACTACCGATATTCTTAACTTACAGAGTCATCAACTATCCCATGATTGAGGCTGTAGTTCGGTATTCTGTATGTGAGTTTTGGAATCTAACAACCTGTTTACATCTTCTTGTGGATGATACAAGAAGATGTACATCTTCGAAGGTTCTAACCTTACAGAGGTGTTAACTCGACTTATGGAGTCGGAAACTATCCCATGATCAAGGCTGTAGTTGAGTGTTCTGTATGTGAGTTTTGGAATCTAACAACCTGTTTACATCTTCTTGTGGATGATACAAGAAGATGTACATACTCGAAGGTTCTAACCTTACAGAGGTGTTAACTTGACTTACAGAGTCATTAACTATCCCATGATTGAGGCTGTAGTTGAGTGTTCTGTATGTGAGTTTTGGAATCTAACAACCTGTTTACATCTTCTTGTGGATGATACAAGAAGATGTACATACTCGAAGGTTCTAACCTTACAGAGGTGTTAACT